>JGI20214J51650_10001517_pt1 | contig 14749 bp, 15 predicted proteins | sample WetSurMetagenome_FD_51650 | JGI IMG/M metagenome (IMG submission 51650) | reverse complement strand
AAACTTCTTTTGTCATTTCGCCACTTCCTTTATGATATCATCGCGTTTTATGATCCCGGTAACTGTGCCGTTCTCCACGACAACAAGGCTGTTGACATGGTTTTTTTCCATCAGAATAAGGGCGTCGGGAACCGTTGTCGCCGGAGAGACCGTGAGGACCGGGCTTGTCATCACGTCCCCGGCGGTCACGGTTGCGACTGCCATCAGGGCAGGCCCCCGTACCCCTCCTGTTGTTTCACGTCGTCTTATCGTTACATCTTTACCCATCACACCCGCAATTTTCGGCTCGTCTTCATAGAAGGCGAGGTTGGTCTCGCTGATGATCCCGGCAGGGGTGCCATCATCATCGGTCACAAGCACCTTGTCATTGCGTTCGCGCATCACACTGATCACGTGGTTGAGCGAATGGTAGCGGCTTACTGCCGGCACATCCTCCATCACGTCCCCGACCGGCCAGGTGATCTCCCGGACAGGAACGGATTTCATCAGATCGGTCTTTGTGATGATGCCGGTCATACCTCCTTCATCAACGACCGGCACACTGCTGAAGTTCCGGTTCACGAATATCCGTGCAATCTCTCTGACCCCGGTATCGGGTTGAACCACGACAGGGTGTTCTGTCATGAGGGCTCCCACCGGGATCCGGTCGAGCGGGCGATGGCGCCAGGCCGGTTCTCCTTTCCGCATGCGGTATGCAATATCTTTTTTCGTTAAGATCCCCACGAGAACACCGTTCTCCATGACCGGAAGACGGGAGATATGGTGGCGGACCATGAGATTGCGTGCATGAGCAACCGTTGCATCCGGGGACACGACCTGGACCGGGCTGGTCATAATGTCGCGGGCAAACATCGTCATTGCCCCCGCACAAATGCCCGGACAAGGTCGAACTCGGTCACGAGGCCGATCAGCCGGGAGTCCTCGATCACGGGGAGGGCCCCGATGTTCTTTTTGAGCATCTCGCGGGCTGCCTCGTTGATGCTCCGGTCAGGAGTCGTGGTGATGAGCGACCCGTTGATAAGCGTGCGGACAGGAAGCCCGGTCACTTCTGCGATATTCCCCGTGGTGAGACGGGTAAACACTTCGCGGCTCCCAAGGTACCGCATGATATCGGTCGCGGTGATAATACCATAGAGTACGTCGTCGCTCACGACCGGCAGCCGCCGGAAACGGCAGCTCGTCATATCCTTTGTAACCTTTGCAATCGGGCAGTCCGGAGCGGTGACGCGGAGGGACGTGGTCATCACATCTTCCACGATCAGCGTGCTCCGCTGGGAACCGAGCACCCGGAGCACGTCGCGCTCGGTGACGATCCCGACGAGCGCCCCGTCATGGCCGATAATCGGGAGCCCCCCGGTTTTCTTTTTTATGATGGTATCGACCGCTTCCCGGATGCTGGCATCGTGCCCAAGCGTTATGGGCTGCTGGGTCATGATCGTCCGGACGTTCTCGTTGAGGGCAGCGATCAGGTTGCCGTTGTGCCGGACCTCCACGAGGTGATACTTGTCACCACCGCCCATGAAGTTGATGATGTCCCCCGCGGTTACAATCCCCCGCAGTTTCTTTGTGCCCGCATCGGTGACGGGGAGGCGGCGGAACCCGCACTTCGTCATCTGCCCGACAGCGCCGATGATGCTCTGGGATGGCGGGATGGAGATNACANCGGNTGTCGCTATCGCCATCACTTCGCCTTCCTGCTCTGCGATATGGGTCTTGAACTCAACCGGGCCCCGGTCGAGCTTGCCCTGCATTTTCAGGAGCCGATCGTCTCCCTTGACGATCCGGTTATTCTGGTGCATAAATCACCCTCCGACTGGAATGGGAACAGGGGCATGATCCCTGGGTGACCGGCCATGTTCCCGTGAAATTTTCTCTTTTCCTGTTCTGGTATTGTTCCGCTTATGCAAGCGAGGCAAGGACGTCATGCCGGTCTATGACCCCGACAAGGCGGTCGCCGTCAAGGACGGGCAACCGGCTGACGTCGTGTTTCACGAGCAGTTCTGCGGCAGCGCTGACCGGTTCCCCCGGTGCGATAGTCACGACATCCGTAGTCATCACGCCCTCGACCGGCGTCTTCGCATGGTCGGCAATGACCGCACGCATCCGCCGCGAACTGATCAGGTCGCGCCGGGAGATGATCCCGACAAGCCGTTTCTTCTTCACCACGGGAAACGCGGAGAAACCGCTCTCCACGATGAGGGCATGGACCTTCTGGATCTCGTCCTCCGGCGTGAGTGCAACGACATTCCTGCTCATACGCGACTCAACGGTCCCGTGCAGTTCGTTCCGCGAAATGATCACCGGGAAGAGGTCCGAGAGGAGGACGCCGCCCGCAACATGGGGTTCAGGATCGACCACCGCGGCACTGTCGGTGCGGTAGCTCCGCATCGCCCGTGCTGCTGCCTCAATGGAATCCGCGGGATGTACCATCGGTGCTTCCTTGACGAACCCTTCGATCGTTACATTCGATTTGGTTGCGGTTACCCGCAGGCCATCCGTGATGTCGATATAGCCGAGGAGGTTTTTTTTTCCATCGACAACATAGATCTCACGGAACCGGTCATCTCTGAGGATCTGCCGTGCCTTTGTTATCTGGTCGCCGGGTTTCAGCACAGGGATCTCAAGGATGAAATCCTGTGCTGTTTTCATGTGATGGTGTCCTCCTCACGACACCGGGGGCAGAGCATGGAACCGTCCACCCGCTTAAGATCATCAGACATCTGGCTGCAGCGGCCGCACATACCCGGGTCAACCGTCTCCTCGCGGTTGATCTCGATGAGGTCCACGAGAAGATCGTTCTGCTCGTTGGATACGGCAAGAAGATCCCGTACGGTTACGATACCGATGACCTTGTGGTGCTCATCGATAATCGGGAGTCTCCGTACCTTGTGCTTAACCATCATCTTTGCGGCATCGCCTACAGTCTTGTCCGCACTCACCGTAATGAGTGGCGTACTCATGATATCGTTCACGTGCACTGTACTTGGTTTGAGGTCCCGTGCCACTACCTTGCATGCAAGATCCTCCTCGGTTACTATACCGATAGGCTTGTTGTGATCGAGAATAATGACGCTGCCGACCTCGTCATGGCACATGGCTTTGGCCGCTTTGGCGACTGTCGCATCGATGTCAATCGTTGTCAGCCTGCGATTCATCACTTCACGCAGGGGAACACGGGTCTCAAACCGGATCGCGTTAGAAGTCTTTTTCATGAGTCACCTCCTTGAAGTGCTGTACCTGATGATTACAAATAGCATACTCCCTTCCCCATGTATAAATACAATGTGGCCGTGGCAACCACCCATGCGTCACAGTAATACCACGCTGCCGGAGAATGCATTCCGGCTTTTTCCACCGGCGGGGCGGTTGCGGCCGGTATAAGAAACATAATAAACAGCGTATTCTATACATTACTAAGGACTACAATGACTGCACCGTACCCCGGTACTGTACGCAGCCAATGAGGTGGAGATTGAAGATATTTTATCAGACAATGGGCAAGATCAAAAAGAAATTTTCCGGTTTCCTCGCCCGCTTTTTCAAGAAGAAACGGACCCGTATCGGCATTTACGGCCCGCCAAATGCCGGGAAAACCACCCTTGCAAACCGTATAGCCCGCGACTGGACCGGGGATGCGATCGGCCCGGTCAGCGAGATCCCACACGAGACCCGCAGGGCACGGAAGAAGGAAGATATCATCATCTCCGGGGCAAACGGCAACACGGTGACCATGGATATCGTGGACACCCCCGGGGTCACGACCAAGATCGATTACCACGAGTTCCTCGAATTCGGGATGGAGAAGGAAGAGGCAATCATCCGGGCCCGGGAAGCAACCGAAGGTGTTGCCGAGGCAATGCACTGGCTCCGAGAGGATATCAACGGGGTCATCTACATGCTCGATTCCACGCTCGATCCATTCCAGCAGGTCAATATCATGATGATCGGGATCATCGAGGCCCGCAACCTGCCGGTTATCATCGTTGCCAACAAGATCGATCTCCCCGATGCTGCCCCGGGCAGGATCCGCAGCGCGTTTCCCCAGCACCCGGTGGTCGCAATCTCCGGGCTTGAAGGCCGTAACGTTGAAGACCTCTACGAGACCATGCTCGAATACTTCGGGTGATCATCAATGCCGCACAAGTGTACAAAATGCGGGCGGGAATACCCGGACGGGTCAACCGAGATCCTGAAAGGGTGCGCAAGCTGCGGCGGCAAGAAGTTCCTGTATGTCAAGGCAGATCAGCTGAACGAGGACGTGCTCGAGGAAAAGTCCATCGAAGAGATCGCGGTGGAATCAAAGGAAGAAGTCCTTGAGGTTGTCGAGCCAAAGAAGAAGGAAGACATTGAGATGTACGACCGGGTGGAAACCATCCGGATCGTCTCGCCCGGGTCCTATGAGCTGAACCTTGAGAAGATGGCCGAGAGCGATGAGCGGATCGTCAGCGTCGGCAAGGAGGGCTCGTATATCATTGACCTGATGTCGATGACAAAGGACGAGCCGAAGAAGAAAGGCCGGAAGAAATAATCTTCTTTTTTTATAACCTTCATCAATCCTTTACGGGCAGACCAGGGGAAAAGATTGTGTTGTTTGCCGGTGAAATTCTGGTACTGATATGCAGAAGCCGGACAATACCACCTCCCATAACGCTGACCAGTACGATCGCCAGATACGGGTGACGATTCCCCATTATGATGATATTCACAAAGAGATCCTTACCTTTGTGAAGATCCAGTATCCGCACCCCCACATATGGCTGGATACCGGGTGCGGGACGGGGTCTTTTATCCGCAAAGCACATGACATTTTTCCGGATACGGAATTCTGTATCGCGGATCCTTCGGACGGGATGCTCGTGGAAGCAGGACAAAATCTTGAAGGGTGCCGGTATTCCGTTATCGGCAGGTGCGGGACTGCTGATATTCCTGCAGCAACTTCCCGCAGGTTTGACATTATCACGGGAATCCAGTGTCACCATTATCTTACAAAAGAGGGGCGCAACAAGGCAGTTCGTGCGTGTTATTCCCTGCTGAATAACGGGGGATTCTTTATCACGTCGGAGAATATCCGCCCGTTTTCCGATGAGGGGATTGCCCGGTCGCTGGCATCGTGGGAAGCGTTCCAGCGGGATGCAGGAAGAACGGATGGCGAGGTAAAGAATCATCTGGCAAGGTTCGATCATGAATATTTCCCGATAACCATCAGCGAACACCTGCAGTGCTTCCGTGAAGCCGGCTTCCCCGTTGCCGAGATCCTCTGGCTTTCCGGGATGCAGGGAGTATTCTGGTGCAGGAAATAAACCCCTTATTCTCTCCCGGAAAAACTGAAGCCTATCGTGTTGAGAGCTCGTCCCGGATCCCTTCGTACGGAGCCGGTAACGAGAGCCTGCGGAAGAACTCGTCGGTAAAGATAAGGCTGTTCATGATCGCCCATTCCGCACAACCGTGACCGAGGCACTTGTACGGGAAGAACGGCACATTCTTTCCGGCCAGCGGGTTTATCGCAAACTTCCTGTGGAGAACCTTTTCAAAATAGTCCGCGGTGCTCTCGGGTTCCAGGTCCGGGACCTGACGGCTGCCGACAACGACCCATTCGCGGGTATAGTGCAGGAGGTGGTTGCGGATCTCCGTGAGGATCCGGAGATTGGCAAACGCCTGGTCGCCTTCTTCAAACCCGGGCTGGCCGGCAATGGCGAGGATCGTCTGGTACTTGGTGAACATCGGCGCCCGGTCGAAGTTCCTGGTATTCCGCCACTGCCTCCCGATCGTCCTGAGCAGCGTCCCGTGCCTTTCATCGATAGCGGAATACTCCTCGTCCGTTGCATCGGCATGGAGCTCGTTTATCGTGGATTCCAGGAAGGAGACGGAGGAGAGAACCGCATTAAGAGTGAATGCCTCGTGCCGGAGCTGGGCATCTGCCGGGAGAGTACCCCCCTTCAGGTACTCCTGTTCAATTTCAAACGCGAGCCGGGAGAAAAGGGCAGCTGACTGGATGTACCGTACGGAGAAGCAGTCCCGGAACCGGATCGCTGATTCCTCACCCTGCACCTCAAGGGGGATCTTGTCCATCTGTACTAATCCCGTTCTCTTTGTGAGATAAAAAGGATAAGGGGCACCGGAGGGATTCACGGGTAACGATTCCCCCGGAAAACCTGTTCCGGCCCAATATTTATACCGGGAAATTTCCCNGAATCAAATAACTAAACCTATATATTAAGGCCTTCAAATTTTCTGTCTCACAGGAAAATATTCATGAAACGCGTACTTTTCACAGTCTTTATGGCAGCCCTGCTCGTTCTTTTGGCAATGTCTGCCGGTTGCACCGATTCCAGAAGCCCCAACAGCCAGGCAGTCGTCGTAACGTCGACCACACCGCCCGCCTCCGTCAGTGTGCCTTATGGAGCGGAAGTCAAGACCAGTCTCGATGCCCCGGCAACTTCTGAGGTTTACCTCAGCATGACTGCCCGGGCGGATGCAAAGGCCCTGAGCGGGGGACGCTCGTTCATGCGGATCGTGGTAAACGGTAAAAATATCACCGGCGAACGACTGGTTAACAAGAACCTGAACTTCACTTACGGTGATGGGTTCAGGACCTCCTACTGGAGCATGAACATGTCGGCATGGTACCTGTTCTTCTCCCCGGACTTTGTGGGGTATGACAACCCGAAACTTGCTGATCATATCCTTGAGGGCAATGCGTACGTGTACAAGTTCGATGTATCCGACATCGTGAACAAGGGTGCGCCAAACGTTGTCGCGATTGAGAATATCGGCGACGAAGTTGCAGCCCAGTATACAAAACCCGAGGATATTGAGTTTTACAAGGCAGCGACTATTGTTATCAACCCGATAAAGCTCGAGGGCAAGGGAGTCGACGTTGTCCAGATCACCAAGGAAGCAGCACCGGTCCGGATCATCGTTGGCAAGAAATCCACCGTGACCCTCACCATCAGGAATGACCTGCCCGGCAGCATCAGCGATGTCGAGATTGCCGACGCGGCACTCCCGAACGGGCTGAGCGGCCAGATAATAAATGGCAAAGTGGACGAGCCCATCAGGAGTGGCGATAAGTATACGGTGAGCTATGATGTGACAGCTGACAAAGAGGGCACATATACCCTCGGGGCAGCTGCTATCACCTTTGCCGACGCTACCGGCAACTACCAGAAACTCAGTTCCGGGACGGTAACAGTGACGGTAATTTAAAAACCCGGAATCTCTCTCTTTTTTTATCAAAAGCCAGATCTTTCAGATTCCCCTTCACCACAACAATGCAGGAAATAATTGTTGCATTGACAACATTTATCCCCCCGCTCTGCCACCTTTAGAGGTGCATATGAAACGATGCTCAACGGAAGAGATCCCCTTCGGGGCGGTTGTCTCTCTCGTCAGCCGCAGCAAATTCGTCTTCCTCAATAACCGGCTCCGGTCGCTGGGTCTCTCGGCAGGGCAGTTCCCGGTCCTGATGCTCCTTGCAAAGGAGCAGAACCTCATGCAGGACAGGTTTGTCCGGCACTATCACCTCGATAAGGGCACAATAGCACGGGCAGTCAGGAAACTTGAGGACGGCGGATATGTCAGGAGGATCACCGACCCGGACAACCGGCGGGCAGTCCGGCTCTTCCTCACGGAGAAAGGCGAAGAGGTGATCCCCCTCCTGAGAGACATCAACCGGGAGTGGGAGCGCCAGGTCAGTACCGGCCTCTCGAAACCGGAGATCGTGGCACTTCACAGCCTGATGCGCCAGGTGGCACGAAACAGCTATGCAATTCTGCAGAAGAACGGAGATCCTGGCGATGACTGAAAATAACAATGCCGGCCCGGCACCGGAACCTCAGCCCGGGAACACTACAACGGCAGGTATCGAACTCCTGATGGGGGACCCGAAGAAAGCGATCATCAAACTTTCCGGCCCCATGATCGCCGCGATGCTGCTGATGTCCACCTACAACATCGTGAACGCCATCTGGGTAGCGGGTCTTGGCTCTGACGCCCTTGCTGCGGTCGGTTTCGTCACCCCGCTCTTCATGATCCTCATAGGACTGAGCAATGGCCTCGGGGCCGGTGTGGCCTCCCTCATCTCCCGCCGCATCGGTGCAAAGGATAAGACGGGGGCAGATAATGCAGCGGTCCATGCCCTCCTGTTCGTCCTTATCCTGTCAGCGGTCCTCACGATTCCCTTAATGCTCCTTACCGGCCCGATCGTCACGCTCTTCGGTGCCGGGAAGACTGCAGGTCTTGCAACCGAGTACGGGCAGATCATCTTCCTGGGTATGGCCCTCCTCCTCTTCACCAATGTCGCTTACGCGATCCTCCGGGCGGAAGGGGATGCAAAACGGGCAATGTACGTCATGGGTGCGTCATCGGTCCTGAACATCATTCTCGACCCGCTCCTCATCTACGGGGCAGGCATGGGCATTGCCGGGGCAGCGTGGGGGATGATTGTCTCTCTTTTGATGACCTCCTGCATCCTTCTCTACTGGTTCTTTGTCAAAAGGGATACCTACGTCACTCTCGCGTGGAGGGAGTTCTCGTATGATAAAAAGACGGTACGGGACATTCTCGGTGTCGGCCTGCCGGCCAGCGTCGAGTTCTTCCTCATGTCGATCCTCGCGATTTTCATCAACGGCCTGCTTGTCGCAACAGCAGGTACCGATGCTGTCGCGGTCTATACCGCGGGTTGGCGGGTCGTCTTCTTTGCCATCATCCCCATGGTGGCCATCAGCACAGCAGTTATCTCTGTGGCCGGAGCAGCGTATGGTGCACGGAAATTCGAGAAGATCCGGACCGCCCATACATTCTCGATAACACTCGGGATTGCCATCGCTCTTATCGTCAGCGCCCTTACCTATATCTTCGCCCGGCAGATCGCGGGTATCTTCACCTATTCAGCGGACAGTGCCCACCTTGCACCGGAGATAGCGGCCTTCCTGGCGGTCATGTGTTTATTCTACCCGTTCATTCCTCCCGGGGTCATGTCGGGAGCCATTTTCCAGGCAACGGGCCGGGGAATGGCATCGCTGGTCATGACCGTCCTTCGGAACCTTGTCTTCATCGCGGTCTTCGCGTACCTGTTCGGGATCGTTCTCGGCTATGGCGAGCACGGCGTCTGGTGGGGAATCGTTGCCGGCGACATCTGCGGGGGCGCCGTGGCATTCCTCTGGGCCCGGTATTACATCTCGCGACTGATCGCCAACGAATAATTTTCTTTTTTTGCCGGGACANGATCGATCATNCCCGTAGTNCGGGGCAGGCCGGTTGCTGCAAANGGTCATCGAATCATACCTTCTGACCCCGGTTTTCATGCAAATATTTATATGTAACACTATAGAATTCACAACTGCCCGTAAGTCCGCATCCGGACCGCAAGGACGTGTCAATGAACCTCCGGGTAAAACTGCTTCTCGGAATAGGCATGGCGCTTATCGTCGTTTTCACGTTTATCGCCGTTTTTTCATCAATCACCATGGACGAGAGCTACCTCCACCTGGAACGCCAGGAAGTCGGGCATGCTGCAGAAAGCACGGTAAAAACCCTCAACNGCGATATCCGGAATTTCTATTCGGTTTCCCGCGATTATGCGGCATGGACCGATACCTATCTTTTTGCCGAAGACCGGAACCCGGGATGGATTGAACAGAATACCGGCGATGATTTTTTCGAACGGTTCGGGATCGATTATGTCATTGTATTCAACCGTTCTGGCCGGATTGTATTTGCCAAAGGCTATAACCTCAGTTCCCTGCAGCCGGAGGAAGTACCAAAAACACTTGCAGATGATATCCGCGACCTGAATTCCGCATCGGGTATTCTTGCATCAACAGAGGGAAGCGCCGGGATCTTCGACAGCCGGGACGGCCCCGTTCTGATAGCGTCCCACCCGATCCTGTATGACAACCTGGAGGGGCCGGCTGCAGGGAGCCTGCATATCGTGCGCAGGATTGACCGCCGTTACCTTACTGACCTTTCTGAACGATCTGGACATTCTGTAACGATTATCCCGGCGCGGGAGATCCGGGGGGACCCGTCTCTTGCCGGCATGGTCTCCGGTATCTCACCATTATCTCCCGTTGCAGTGGTACCTGAAACCAAGGATACCATTGCCGGATATATTGCAATCGATAGCCTGCGGGAACCGGGGGGTGTTATTGTCAGGGTCACCGAGCCGCGAACCATCTACCTGGCAGGGCAGGATTCAATTTACCTCTTCCTCGCAAGCCTTGCCGGGGCGGGTATTGTTCTCATCGTCTTTGTCCTGCTGTTCATCGACCGGATCGTCCTTTCCCGACTTAACATCATCATCAGGAACGTTCGGAAGAACCGGGGGACCGACGACTACAGGAATGCAGGAGGCGATACCGGAGAGGACGAACTTGCCCGGCTCGCCCTGCAGATCGATCCCGTGTTTTCCCGACTCGCCGAGTCCCGGAACCAGCTGCGGGAGAGCGAGGAACGGTACCGGACGCTCGCAGAGTCTGCCCGCGACTTTATCTTCATCATCGATAAGGACGACCGGATCACCTATGTCAACACCTTTGCTGCGAGATCTGTCGGGCGTTCCCGGGAGGAACTCATTGGCAAGGAACGTTCGCTCCTGTTCCCGGAGACTGAAAGCCAACGGCAGCGGACAAATATACTCCGTGTTCTCGAAAACGGGGAGCCGCTCAAGGTAGAGAGCCGTCTGACGTTGCCTTCCGGGGTCCGCTGGCAGGATACGCTTCTGGTTCCCATGAAGGACCGGGACGGTTCGATAACCGGGGTTATGGGTATCTCGCGGGATATCACCCAGCGGAAACTCGCCGAAGAGGCGCTGCGCCAGAGCGAGCTGCGGTACCATGAACTCTTCGAACTCGGGGGAGAGGCAATCTTTTTAGTGGATAATGAGACAGGAAGGCTGCTTGAAGCCAATGCCGCAGCTTCGGAGATGTATGGCTACAGCCATGCTGAACTCATGGGTATGAAGAATACCGACATTTCGGCTGAACCGGAGAAGACCCGGCACACCACGAGCACATCACCGGCGGGCAGTGTTGTCGTGCCCCTCCGCCACCACCGGAAAAAAGATGGCACGCAATTTCCCGTTGAGATCAACGGGCGGTTCTTTATGTCCGGCACAAGGAGTGTCCATGTGGAGGCAATCCGCGACATCACTATACGGATACAGGCTGAAGCAACATTACGCGAGTCGAACGAGCGGTTCAGGACGGTAATGGACAGTCTCGATGCGTTTGTCTATGTGGCAGACATGAAAACCCACGAAATCCTGTTCCTTAACCAGACCGGGAGGAAAATCTGGGGGGATGTTACCGGAAAGCAATGCTGGAACTATTTCCAGCCCTGCCAGGAAGGACCCTGCCCGTTCTGTACCAATGACAAACTGCTGGATGCCGACGGAGACCCGAAGGAAGTGCTGGTCTGGGAGATCCGTAACTCAGTAAACGGGCGGTGGTATGAATGCCGCGACCGGGCTATACGGTGGATTGACGGGAGCCTGGTGCGGCTGGAGATCTCTTCAGATATCACCGACCGCAAGCGTGTGGAAGAAGCACTCGTCCGGGTCAATAACAAGCTGAACCTGTTATCGGGCATAACAAGGCACGATATCCTGAACCAGGTAACCGCGCTCAAGGCATACATCGTTCTCTCCTCCGAGCGTGCCTCCAGCGATGAGGTACTCGCTGAATTTATTAATAAGGAGATGATGATTGCGAACGTTATCGACCGGCAGATCAGTTTTACCCGGGACTATCACAAGCTGGGCGTGATGGCACCGGTTTGGCAGAACGTTGCTGAGATCATCGAATGGACAAAGCAGTCGCTGCTCGTACGCAATATTTCAATCAGGGCAGAGTTTTCAGATCTGGAAGTGTTTTCCGATCCACTTCTTGAGAAGGTGTTCTACAACATAATGGACAATGCACTCCGGTATGGTGGCGAGAAGATGACCATGATCCGGTTCTTCTTCAGAGAAGAAGGCGATTCGCTCATCATCTGCTGCGAAGACGACGGTATCGGGATTGATGAAGAGAATAAGGATCTGATATTCAACCGGGGGTATGCCCATAACACCGGCCTTGGCCTGTTCCTCTCGCGGGAAATTTTAGGGATTACAGAGATGACAATCACTGAGACCGGGATCTTTGGCGAAGGGGCCCGGTTTGAGATCCGGGTACCGAAAGGATCATTCCGGTTCAACAAAACCGGGAAGGTCTCCTGATCGGTCAGTTCATCCCGCAGCACCGACAGGATTCACAGGAGGATAAACGGTTGATTGCCGGGGGAACCGCCATCCACGGTTCCGGTTACCAGCCTTCAGTATCATCGTTCTTTTGCGCTGTCGGTTTCTGCAGAGTACACCTTGATATCGATAACCGGCGTCCCGTCGATAGCGTCCAGCCCCCGTACCTTCAGGACACACCCGTTCACTTCAAGCAGGTCGACCATGCAGAGCGAGACCGGGTTCGGCCGGTCGGGTGATCGTATTGCAAACACGCCCTTTTCTGCAGATGCACCGGGAGGGGTTGCCCGGAGAACCGTCCGGTCAGCCCGGTCGAACCAGCAGAGGACCCAGAGATTCTTTTTTCCCTCGATCTGCCACAGGGCGGGCTGGTATTTTTCATCGATCACGATCTCGGAAACGGTATCCGAAAAACGCCCCTGCCGGGGTGCATCGTGCCTTGTCTTGTAAGGGGAACGGACGTGGCCGACGGGATGGAGCTCGATAGGTGCGGGTGTCATCAGTAATGAGGTGTGGGTGGCGGAGATATTTAGGGCTGGCGGGACCGTCCTGGATCCTTCTTTGGAGTGTTGTCCTGCGGAAGGCAAATCAGTCTGGTTAAATATTCTGACCGTTTCATACGTGTATTAACCAATCTGACCTGCAGCCCGGTCAGGGATGTTCGCACGATGATTACCAGAGATATCATGGAAGCCACCGAGGTACTCCTCTTCATCGGCCTCATCGGATCCCTTGTCCTGTCCGCGTCCGTCTTCGTCTTTATTTTCTGCGTTGACTGGGTGGACTGGTTCTTCGGCATGAAACTGGCGGGCCTGCCGGCCGGGATATATCTCTTCCTCAAGATAGCAGGGGCCATGGTGATCCTTTACCTCATGGTACATTACCCGCGGTACCGGAAGCAGAGCGTCCTCATGGTCTTTTCATATTTCGGTTTTTTATGTCTCGATGCCATTGTCACCCTCCAGAAGAACCCGCAGGGAGACAGGGACTACCCCCTCATGATGATCGTGTTGTTCTTCATCTCGGTTCTCCTGCTTGTCGTGCACGGCACCCTCTCGCTGACAAGGGAGGGAGCCCGGGAGGATGCCGGGACGTAAACCCTGCACCGGCCGAATCTCTCCCGCCGCAACCCTTATTATACCTCCCGTCGATTGATGATCAGCACTTTTAACGTGCTGACAGATGTAAGTCCGACGTGCGACACCGCACTGCCAAAGATGGCTTTGGGATTACAGGGAGTCAGTAAACCAATACTGGACTTTTCTGGACTTACTCGTCTATTACATAGGAGGCTACACAATGGCACGAATGCATGCCCGAAGAAGGGGCAAGTCATGCTCAGTCCGCCCCTACCGGAAACAGGCACCCGCGTGGTCCAACACGGACGCAAAGGCGATCGAGAAGATCATCCTGGATCTGAGAAAGGAAGGCGCATCGAGCGCGAAGATCGGACTGGTACTCAGGGACCGCCACGGAGTTCCCGATGTGAAACTTGCCACCGGCAAGCGTATCGGGGACATCCTGAGAGAGAATAAGCTCGCAACCGCGATCCCCGAAGATCTCCGTGATCTCATGATGAAGGCACTGGGACTGCGCAAGCACCTCGCGGACAACAAGAAGGACCTNCACAACAAACGCCAGCTTCAGCTGGTCGAGTCCAAGGTCCGCCGGCTCGTCAGGTACTACACGGGAACCAAAAAACTGCCCGCTGGCTGGGTCTACAAGCCGGAGAATGCTGAAATCCTGCTGTCCAGGTAAATTCGAATAATCGTCGGAGAATACCATGTCGCTTGAGACCGCAGCGGGAATCGTTGCAGACCGGATCAGAAAACAGGAGTTTGTCGGGGTGTACGCACACCACGACGCAGACGGCATAGCCGCTGCCTCGATCCTCTGCCACGCGATGCTCCGTGCGGGTATCCGCTTCCAGCTCCGGGTCCGGCAGGAAATTACCCTGTCCGACCTGAAGGGCGATACCGCGTACCTGCTCTGCGATCTCGGTGCCGGCATGGAAGACCTCCCGCGTGACGTGATGGTCGTCGACCACCACCTCCCGCTGTCCGAAGGCGAGTTCCACGTCAACCCGCGGCTTTGCGGGATAGACGGCGACCGTGAATTATCCGCAGCCGGGACCGCGTACTATGTTGCCCAGAAAATGGGCGACAACCGCGACCTTGCAGGGCTCGTGATTCCGGGGATCATCGGCGACGGCCAGCAGATCAAAGGCAAAAACCTCGAGATCTTCAACGAGGGGATCGCAAACGGGATCATTGTGCCGGACCGGGGCATTACCCTGCCCGGCAGGGACATGACCGAACGCTGGTACACGGCGATGAGCCCGTACCTCGACGGGATCAGCGGCGCAGAAGAGCGCATCGCTGCCATCCTTGACCAGTCCCACGACCCGTCACAGCCCGGCAACGGGCACCGTCTCGATACGCTCCTGTCACAGGTCGTATTGGAAGCGGCACCGAAGACCACGGCAGCAAGCCTGCTCTCGGTCTACGGCGA
>JGI20214J51650_10001516_pt1 | contig 14750 bp, 10 predicted proteins | sample WetSurMetagenome_FD_51650 | JGI IMG/M metagenome (IMG submission 51650) | reverse complement strand
ATCATCTCTTCCAACAAACCAAAAATAACCTTCTTCATCTATGCTAGCTCTGTCACCGCAGAGATACCAGCCGTTATCAAATTTCTTTTTGTAAACTTCTTCGTTGTTCCAGTAACCTCTTAACATTGCAGGCCAGCCTGGTTTGAGTGCAATCATTCCGACAATTCCTCTTTTCACAATTGGCTGATGAGTCTTTAAATCAACAACAGTTGCTGTAATTCCGGGGAAAGCTTTTCCCATCGAGCCGGGCTTTATTTTCATTCCGGGGTAATTACTGATAACTATGCTTCCTGTTTCTGTCTGCCAGTAAGTATCAAGAAAAGGTAAACCAAATACTTCCTTCGACCAGATAACTGCTTCAGCATTCAACGGCTCACCAACACTCGCAAGATGACGAAGCGATGAAAGATCAAACTTTTTAATTATTTCATTTCCTTCTTTCATCAAAGCACGGATTGCAGTTGGTGCGGAATACCAGACAGTGATTTTATGTTTCTCAATAAACTTGTACCACGTTTCAGCTTTGAAGCCCGCATCGAGAACACACTGAGTCGCAGCATTTGCCCACGCTCCAATGATTCCGTAAGATGTTCCTGTTACCCAGCCGGGATCTGCTGTGCACCAGTAAATATCTTCATCTTTAATATCAAGAACATACTTCGTTGTTATATATTGAGAGATCAATGAGTAATGTACGTGCTGAGCACCTTTTGGTTTTCCTGTTGTTCCTGAAGTATAATGGAGAACAGAAGGTGTCTCGGCTGTTGAAGGATAAATTTTGAAATCATTAACTCGATCCGCTTTATCCATATGAAAAGCAATTTCATTTTCGCGGAGAGGTTTGCTGCCGTCATCATCAACCACAATTATATTTTTTAACGAAGGAAGTTGTTCAACTATGTTTCTTACTTTCGGCAGATGTTTCTTCTGAGTGAAGATTGCTGAAGTTTGTGCATCTTCAAGTCTAGTGAGAAGTGATTCAGAACCAAAAGCAGAAAAAAGCGGCTGTGCTATCGCACCCATTTTCAATATTCCGAGAAATCCAAAATAAAGTTCAGGCACTTTATCCATAAACAGGCAAACTCTTTCACCTGGAGTAATCCCAAGCTTCTGTAGAAAAACTGCTATGGTATTTGTAAGCATCCGCATATCATCAAATGTGTATTTCTTTTCTTCGCCATCAAATCCTTCCCAGATGAGTGCAAGCTTATTCGCTTTACCCATTTTGCAAATTCTATCTGTACAGTAATCTCCAATATTAATTATATCCCCGTCTTTGTAGCCAAGTTCTCTGCGGGAAATTTCCCATGTAAAGTTTTTATATTCTTCTTCGTGGGGTTTCATGTTTTGAGAGGAATTTTTCATCGTGGATTTTCTCCGTGTTTAGTCGTTCAGAATTTGAGAAAACTAAAAATTAACAATTCAAATTTAAGAAATATATAATAACAATTTTAATAAGTATTGATAATTTTTATTAAGATTAAAGCAAGTATAAAATACTCTATGGATCTTCAGAATAATTTAGTTCTAGAAGATTAAATTCTTATAATTTTGCATTATGATACAAGAATTTTATTATTTATTAAAAATTGGATTTGGATTGCGTTGTTCAAATATTTGCTGCAGTAAAACTTTAAATGTATAATTATCAAAAGGAGTATTTATGATTACTTACAAATTTGCCAGAATTTTAAGGATAATTTTTTTAATAGCGATAATAAATGCTTGCTCAAGCAAAGAGGAATATTCTACACCAGAAGCTGTGATTGAGGCAAATGCTAAATATATGAATGAAGAAAAATTTGATAAAGTAATGAATACTATTTATAAAGACAGCCCATCATATTCAGCTTCCGAAATAATGATAAAACAAATTTTTGAACGTTATGATTTAAATTATAAAATTGTAAGTATGAAAGTGCTTGAAGAAAAGGATTCGGATGCAAAAATTGAATTCACACAAATAACAAAAAAAATTAAAGGCCCTGATTTCAAGAATAATCGATCAACTGGAATACATACCCTTAAAAAGGATGGTGATTCCTGGAAAATTTATTCCACTGAAATGACAAATGTTCAATTTCTGAATTAAATGATAGCTAGAATTGAAATAGTGAGGGGTGATATAACAAAGTTACAAGTTGATGCAATTGTAAATGCTGCAAATACAACTTTACTTGGCGGCGGCGGGGTTGATGGGGCTATTCACCAGGCAGCAGGATCTAAACTTCTTGAAGAATGCAAAATGCTTAATGGCTGTAAAACTGGCGAAGCAAAAATTACAAAGGGATATAACCTTCCTGCAAAATTTGTAATCCATACAGTTGGTCCAATTTGGAATGGAGGTAATTATAAGGAAGATGAATTACTGGCAAATTGTTATCGCAATTCATTAAGCCTTGCAGTTGATAATAAAATAAAAACTATTGCCTTCCCCGCTATCTCAACTGGTGTTTATCGCTTTCCATTAGAAAGAGCAACAAGGATTGCGATCGCAGAAGTGAAAAAATTCTTAAAGAGAAATGAATCAATGGAAAAAGTAAATTTTGTTTGCTTTGATGAGGAAACATTAAATGTCTATAAAAAGATTTTCAATTTTCTTAAGAATTAAAGATTAAAAATTTACCTTAAAAAGATTAACGCTACTCCTGCGACCGCTATAACAGCACCGGTAATTGCCCGCCAGGATAACTTTTCTTTGTAAATGTACCTGACCATCGGAAGCATTATTATTGGCATCGTAGACATTAACGTTGCTGCAATTCCAACTTTAGTGTTTTCAACTGCAATAAGACTAAATGTAATTCCTAAAAATGGACCGAGAATGGTTCCAATTAATGTTGAGCCAAGTGCTGATCTATCTTTATTAAAAAGCTTATATGGATTTTTATATTTTTTTAACATCATCATTATTGAAAGAAAAATAATCACTGAAGAAAACACTCGAATAAATGTTGCGATAAATCCTGTAATGTGCCCTTCATTAAATGCAAACTTTGCAAAAATTAATCCACCCGCCTGACCCATTGCGCCAAGAATTCCATAAACAATTCCTAAAGTTGTAATTTGATATTTTGAATTTGCATTTCCCTCAAGTACTACTAAAGCAATTCCGGAAATTGTAATCAATATTCCAATAATTCCAAGAAACGAAATTGTTTCATTTAGGAAAATAAAAGCAAGAATTGCAGACATCGCCGGGGATAATGCCATCAGCAGCATACTTATTCGTGCACCGATCATTTGATAACTTTTAAAGAGAAATGAATCGCCAATAACTAAACCTATAACGCCACTTATGATTAGGTTGGTGAATTGTGAATTTGATAAATCAAATCTATAACCCATTATTAAGATTGTGCTGATTAAAAACAGGGATGCGAATATCATTCTATTAATGTTCAGTTGAAGGGATCCGATTTTTTCTGCTGCAGATGAAAAAGCAATGGAAGTACCAGACCAAAGGAAGGCGGTTAATAAAGCACTTAGTTCACCGAGATAACTCATATAATAGATTTGTAAGTTAAAAAATGTTAATAAATGATTTAATATTTGTTGTAAAAGATATAGGAAAGTGTTTAATACAAAAAGTATTATAAGCTAATTTAGAAAATTGTTTTAGCTAATACTTAAATTAATTCTAAAGCCTCACTGAGAAAAAGGACCTGCCCCGTCAGGTCTATATTCCACTTTATAGCATCAGTGAGCTTTAATTCATATCTAACTTAATCGGGAATTTTCACAAAATGGAATTCTATATAATTCTCTTATTTCAGAAGATTATTACAAATCTGAAATTTTATTTAGACATGATATTTCGAAAAGGTGATCCAGAAATAGCAATAAGCCCAATGAAAACTGCAACAGTAATTCCAAATCCCAAACAGGTGTTGTTAATATTTATGCTTTCAATTGATGCATTACTAATATCTCTATAGTAGATATGAATTATGTCACTTTGAATTTGCCATATATTTAATTCTTTACCGTTGTAGGCTTTTTTATAATCTATAGTTATTAACTTGGCATTTGGATTTATTAGCCAATTATTTGAAAAATAAACATCAGGATTATTGAGTATCTTCTCATTGGTTATATTTCTTTTTAGATAGTATTTAACTGAGTCTTTAGTTGTAATTATTAATTCAACTTCATTATTTAAATCTTCTAAGGGAATTTCATTTAAAGAATAACAGCTAACAAACTGCAATAACAAGCACGGAATTAAAATTGCAGAAATATATCTTTTCATTTTGAACCTCTTATAATTTCTGACAGTAACATAATCACTACCATTTTCGCTGTTGTCATAAAATTGTAAAAAATGTATGGCAATCGGCTCAGATTCTACAAATAAAAACCCCTACCAAATTTTATGGATAGGGGCTTAAATTATTATGAATTTTCTTAATATTTGCTAAATCTTTACAAATTAAAATACATTTTATACTCAAACGGATGAGGCATTGTACCTATTGAATGAATTTCTTCATTCTTTATCGAGACCCATTGTTCTAATAATTCATCTGTAAATATTCCTCCGCGTTTTAAGAAATCATTATCAGCAGCTAATGCATCCAAGGCTTCAGCGAGATTTCTTGGTAGAAAATGAATTTTGTCAATATCATTTCCTTCTAAAAAGTTTTTGTCGTAAGGACCATAACCTTCCTTTACGGGATCAATTTTATTTATAACTCCATCTATCCCTGCAAGAAGCATTGATACTAAACATAAATATGGATTTGCAGTTGCGTCCGGTGGGCGATATTCAAATCGTGTTTCATCAGGATTGGAAACATATTTGGGAATGCGAATAGCTGATGCGCGATTTCCTTGTCCGTATGTTAGTGCCACAGGGGCTTCAAATCCTGGTACTAATCTTTTGTAAGAATTTGTACTTGGATTTGTGAATGCTGAAAGTGCAGGTCCGTGTTTTAACATTCCGCCAATAAAATATCTGCCCAATTGATTTATATTTCCGTACTCACCTTTTTTGTAGAAAAGATTTTTTCCATTCTTTGTTAAATAAAGATGTAAGTGCATGCCATTGCCTGCTTGTTGATACATTGGTTTTGGCATGAATGTTATGAACAATCCTTTTTGTTTTGCAAAATTGAAGAGGATATATTTTGCTGTTATAATGTTATCGGCAGTATCAAGCAGGTCACTAAAGTAAGTTTCAATTTCCTGCTGTCCTCTTTCACCAACTTCGTGATGATGATATTTTACATTTATTCCCTGGGCCTTCAATAGTTTACAAGCTTCATCGCGAAAATCATCATATTCATCAAAAGGATTTGCAGCGTGATATGCTTTTTTGTAAAACTCTTCTGCATGTTCAACTCGGTAAAATGATGATGCAGTACGCGTATCGTATTCAACTTTTGAAAAAATGTAGAATTCAAATTCCGGTCCCCATAAAGATTTATCTGCGCTTGTGGTTTTCTTTAATAACTCATTTGCTTTCTTTGCAAGATATCTTCCATCCTGATTAAATGAACTTCTCTTTTCATCAGTAAGCACTATATGCGAATAAAAACTTAATGTTGGTGCATCCCGAAATGGATCAAGCTTTGCAGTAGCAAGATCTGGAATAAGAATCATATCACTGTTTTCAACCTTACGGAAACCGTAACTTGATCCATCAAATCCAACGCCTTCGCTCATAAGCTTTTCAAGAATCTTATCATAAACAGGTAAAGTTATATGATGCAATCTCCCTGTTAAGTCATTTGCTTTTAAATCTATAAATTCAATTTTATTTTTTTTGATTATTTGTTTACAATTATCCAGATGATTGTTTTTCATTTTAATCTCTTTGTTATTAAGATTTATTAAACTGATTAGAGACAAAAATGCCCGATTGAAAAACCAACCGGGCAAATAAATAATTAACCGTTATAATTTAAAGCAGCCACGCCGGGAAAAATTGAAGTAGTATCAAGTTCCTCTTCAATTCTTAATAGCTGGTTGTATTTTGCTATACGATCTGTTCTAGATGCTGAACCGGTTTTAATTTGTCCGGAATTTGTTGCAACAGCAATATCAGCAATTGTTGTGTCTTCAGTTTCACCACTGCGATGGCTGATAACACTTGTGTAACCGTTAATCTTTGCAAGTTCGATTGCATCAAGAGTTTCAGTTAATGTGCCGATTTGATTTACTTTAATTAAAATGGAATTTGCGACTCCAAGATCAATCCCCTTTGTTAACCGGTTTGTATTGGTTACAAAAATATCATCGCCAACAATCTGAATTTTAGAGCCAAGTTTATCTGTTAATAATTTCCAACCATCCCAATCATCTTCTGCCATTCCATCTTCAAGTGAAACTATTGGATATTGTTTTGCCCAGCCAGCCCAATAATCAACCATTTTTTCAATGCTGATTTCTTTGTTTGGTGCTGATTTGAAAAGGTGATAAGCATTTTTTTCTTTGATGAAAAACTCACTGGCAGCAGGATCGAGTGCGATGCCAATATCGGTTCCAACTTTGTAACCTGCTTTTTCGATCGCTTCTAATATTACTTCAATTGCCTCTTCATTTGATTTTAAGTTTGGGGCAAATCCACCTTCATCACCAACTGCTGTGTTATATCCTTTTTTAGTAAGAACGGATTTTAATGCATGAAAAGTTTCAGCACCCATTCTTAGAGCTTCTCTAAAACTGGTTGCTCCTATAGGCATTACCATAAATTCCTGGAAATCAACATTATTATCGGCGTGTTTCCCGCCGTTTAGAATATTCATCATCGGTACAGGTAGTGTGCGTGCGTTAACACCACCTATATAACGATAAAGCGGTAATCCAAAGAATTCTGCAGATGCTTTTGCACACGCAAGAGAAACACCTAGCATTGCGTTTGCACCAAGATTACCTTTATTTTCGGTACCATCTAATTCAATTAATAGATTATCAATTTCAACCTGTTCCGTTGCGTCTAAATCAATAACCTCATCTGCAATTTTTTCATTTACATTTTCAACTGCTTTTAGTACGCCTTTTCCATTATAACGACTTTTATCGCCATCCCTTAATTCCACGGCTTCGTGTTCGCCGGTAGAAGCTCCGCTTGGAACTGCAGCTCTGCCCATCACTCCGCCTTCAAGATAAACATCAACTTCTAAAGTAGGATTGCCTCTTGAGTCCAATATTTCCCGTCCAAATACATCAACTATTGTGGTCATTTTTATAACTCCTGATTTTCTAAATGTGATTCAAAGTTTTATTTAATTTACTATTCAAAATTAGCTAAATAGGAAATGGAATTGAAATTATCTTAGCCCAAATTAGTAGCGAGGTTTTTGCCACGAATTCACACTAATTATTCACAAATTAAAGAATTTATAAATTATAATTTGGCGGTACAATTTTGGTTAATCGTTTTAAAAGTTTATCAATAAACTTAGATAAAAGTGATTCTTCTTTATCAGAATGTTTTGTGCTGTAACTTCGTATGGCAGAATAAATCCCTACATCTTCACCTTTCTCTAAACTTAAATAGTATTTGTGAGCCATTATTTCAGTGTAAAGTTTTACAGAATTTGTGTTAGGAAAGTAATCGAAAATTTTAAGTTTGTTAAACTCTTTTATAATTGGCCTATAGATTGTTTCAATCCACTCATTGGCTGCAAAAGTGATTGCAATTTCACTTCCGCTTTTTTCACTTAAATACCATTTGTGTTCTTCAATCTGCTTTAAGATTGAATCAATAAAATATTGATCTGTAATTTTGAAAAAATGTTTTTGCACTTCAAGCCCGGTTGTAATTTCAAATTCAGCAGACTTAACTAACAAATTATAGTGAGTATTGTACTCCTGCTTAAAATACTTTTTATCAATCTCCAAAACAGAAATGGATTTTGAGGTTTCTTTTTGTGGAAATTCATCCCTATTCAATTTAATTGAATCATAAAATCCTTTTAAATCTTTTTTGATAAGCTCATCCGAAATCTTTTTTAAGATTTGAATTGTTTCTGAATCCGATAGAAACGCTTTCAATTCGGTATGCGATTTACCTTGTTCGTCTTTTATCTTAATAAACTTGATAAGAATATTTGAAAGTGAAGCATCGCCCCAAAAGATGTTGTTGAAATGAAGATTAGCCAATAATTCAGCCGCTGCTTTATAGATTGATTTTCTGCTCGTATCCGAAAAATCCCATTTAAATAAAATAGAATGAGGAATCGATTTTGCTTCGAGAATCGTAACTATAAAAGCAAGACTTTCATTTTCATCAGAATTAATTTCAAACAAATTCTTTTTGTAATAAATATATCCAGCCGGAATTAGAGTGTGTATTCCTTTTTGCAGCAGCTTAGCAAACGTTTCACTTTCAAAGTATGCGCTAATTGGACTTGTCTGTTTAATTGCAAAAGCGAAATCTTTTGTCTTAATAAATCTAACTGTGTGTTTCGAAATCCCTTTACGGATATCTAAAAATTTTACTTGTTTTTCGCTCCATTCATTTAACGGAGTATCCCAGGGTAAATTTTCTAAATCAGCACGGTATTCAGCTTCTATGTTAAATACAAGATATTTTTTATCCATTTGATGGTATATTATAGTTAATATATGATGTCAATATAACCAAACTTTCTGAGGGGATAAATATTCTCTTATTAAATCCATATTAAGAAAAATTAGTTTGTGCTTTCTTGCACTTATATTTTTCAAAGTGAGTTCTTATATTGCATAAGTTGTATATAGAATCTTGATATTCACTTTTAAAATTCTAAATCTTTAAATAAAATAACTTCGACAACATTAAATTAAGTAATGAAAAAGAGAGTATTTTTCTACATTTTTACCATCGTTGTATTCAGTTCTCTCCTTATACTTACTTTAGAATATGGAAAAGAATTAGAAATCAATAAACTTGTACCTAATTCATCGTTAGGATTAAATCCATCAAATGGTGAATCCAATTTTTTTACAGCTATAAATAATTTTCTTCATAACCTTCAGCATCCACTTGCAACATTAATTCTACAGATATTCTCAATCATTTTAATTGCAAGATTATTTGGTTGGATAATGACCAAGATTGGACAGCCGACCGTTATTGGTGAAATATTAGCGGGCATATTTTTAGGGCCTTCTTTACTTGGATTATTATTCCCGCAATTTTCTAGCTTTTTATTCCCAGTAGAATCATTAGTTAATCTGCAGTTCCTTAGTCAAATAGGGTTGATATTATTTATGTTCATCATCGGGATGGAACTTGATATCGGGATTCTTAAAAGAAGTGCTCACGACGCTATTGTAGTAAGCCACGCCAGTATAATATTTCCATACTTTCTTGGTGTTGCATTAGCTTATTTTTTATATCAAAATTTTGCACCTGATAATATTTCGTTCACTGCATTTGCTCTCTTCATCGGGATTGCAATGAGCATAACTGCCTTTCCTGTACTTGCAAGAATTGTTCAAGAAAGAAACTTAACTAAGGATTATTTAGGTACCTTAGCAATTACCTGTGCAGCAGTGGATGATGTGACTGCGTGGAGCCTACTTGCAGTTGTAATTGCAATTGTAAAAGCAGGAGATATTTCCGGGGCATTGTTAACAGTTTTCTTTTCAGTTATTTATGTAATGTTCATGTTTCTTGTTGTAAAGAGGCTGCTTAATAGAATTGCACAAACACATTTTACTCGGGAAACCGTAAACAAACCTGTACTTGCAGTACTCTTTGGAATTTTATTAATGTCTTCGTATCTGACAGAAGTAATTGGGATTCATGCTTTGTTTGGAGCTTTTATAGCCGGTGTAATTATCCCGGCAAACCAATCGTTTCGGCGAGTGCTTGCTGAGAAGATTGAAGATTTCAGTTTAGTTTTTTTGCTTCCGCTTTTCTTTGTTTATACAGGTCTTAGAACTCAAATTGGATTATTAAATGACATAAATCTTTGGGTTGTCTGTTTTATAATTATCGCTGTTGCAGTGACCGGTAAATTTCTCGGAAGCGCTCTTGCGGCAAAATTTGTGGGGCAGTCCTGGCGGGATAGTTTAGTATTAGGTGCATTAATGAATACAAGGGGTTTGATGGAATTAGTTGTACTGAATATTGGTTATGATTTGGGTGTCTTGACTCCAGAAATTTTTACAATGATGGTACTTATGGCATTGATAACAACCTTTATGACAGGACCCGTTATTGACATTATAGATTTTATTAATGAAAGAAGACTTCGATTAAAACCTGCTTCACTTCAGACTAATGAAGATAAATTATTAATCTCATTCGGTCCGCCATTATCCGGAAATCGATTATTGTTGCTTGCAAACCAGATGGTAGAAAAACATAATGGTAATGTCAATATCACTGCTTTACATCTTACACCAAGTTCAGATATTTCATTACAGGAAGCAGAAATATTTGAGGAAGAAGGTTTCGAACCAATTCTTGAGCTTGCAAAAAAACTCGGTATAACATTACAAACAATGTATAGAGCAACTAATGAAGTAAGCAGCGAAATCGTTAAAGCGGCAAACGAAGAACCTTATGATATGCTTCTTGTCGGAAGTTCAAAACCAATGTTTTCAAGAGATGAAACCGGGGGCAAAATAAAATACTTCTTCGATGATTGCAATTGCAGTGTTGGTGTTTTAGTCGATCATGGATTTGAAGATATAAATAATGTTCTGCTAATTCTGCATGAATCTTCGGATAAATTTCTATTAAAATATGCCGGCAAGTTTTTGACTAATTCTGCAAATCAATTATCAATTGCAGATGAATTGAACGTAACAAATAATGATGAAGCAATATTTGATCTATTAAAAAACAATTCTAACAAAAAAATAGAAATTCAGAATGAATTAAATCTCTCAGATACATTTCTAAATCAATTTAATTTGATACTCATCAGTATAGAAAGCTGGAATAAGATTCGTGAAATAAACAACGAATGGATTACAAACAGCCCTTCAATACTTATCATAAATAAATGATCTACCAATCTGACAATGCGATCTAGTCTTATCTTCGTGTGTTTGATTGTTGTGCTCAATACTAAACAGAGTATACAGCTCAGGTCCCCGACCTGAGCTGTAGATATTATTACTTTGTTAAAAGCATTTTCTTGACATCTATAAAACTACCTGATTGAATTTTGTAAATGTACATTCCGCTCGGAAGTGATGAGGCATTAAACTCCGCTTCATAATTTCCTGCCGGTTTGTTTTCATTCACAAGCGTTGCAATTTCTTTTCCTAAAATATCATAAACTTTAAGCGTTACTATACCATCCTCTTTAATAGAGTATGATATTGTTGTGCTTGGATTGAATGGATTAGGATAATTGCTGAATAATTTATATTCATTTATTGTAACTCTGTTTTCAGAGTTTTGATCACCACTTTTCCATATACCACCTGTTCCAACGATAGAAACTTGATTTGAATAATCAGATTCATGATTGCCAATATCTACGGCTTTTACTTTATAAATATATTCAATTTCTGGATCGAATTTACCGGGATATGTAACGCTGTTGTCTATCCAGCTTTGCGTAGTATAACTTGCATTATGTGTTATTGTTGCAGCTATCATAGCACTTCCTTCTGCATATTTCCATATTTTATATGTATTCATATCAGCCTCACCATTTGTATTCCAGGTCAACCTAGGATGCCCATTATACCAGGCTACTGTTAAATTTTGTGGGACAAGTGGTAAATCATCATAATACTTATATCTCAATTTATTGTTGGATAAATTGTCTTTCCAAACTACGGGAATATCATTACCCGATGCTGAGAGATTGACCACATCGACAGCGGTTTGGCTAGGATTATTATAAATCAAATCATATAATAAAATAACAGATCCATCCATACTCATACTATATATCCCATTTGGAGATCTTGCCGTATTCCAGGCAGCAGTATAGGGCATATTGTTTGCCGTGTTAGTACAAAAGATATTTTGTGTAGCTGTAGTGCCAGTAGTATTTCCTTGTCCAATTAAATCATGATTCCATATTCTTACAACGAACCATGAAATTTTTTGTGTAGTAGTATTTTTGAAGAATGTATACAGGTAATTATTATCAACAGCAGCACCGAGGTTTAGAAGAACATCTGAAGAATAGGTATTAGCAGAATATAGTGATCCCATACCACTTCCAACAATATACCTCCTCCATTTAATAAAACGGGGTTCAGATTCATGAAAAGTAAAATAAACTGTATCTATACTACCAGAATTGTTTATAGTTATCCTGGGATTTGATGCAGAATAAGTCCCTGAAACTTGTTGAGATTGTGAAAGCCAGTTTCCAGTTGAATTATCATAATAATTGAAATAAACAATCGTTCCAATCTGATAAGTTATATGAAGTTTATTTTTTGAAAATACACATTCAATTGAACTCGGTGCATTAGTAAGAATTAATTCTGAAATATATGACCAGGTCAGTCCACCATCGCTACTGTATTTTGCTCTAATTTTGTTTTCAGTACCTTTTCTATAAACAACATAAAGTTTTGTTGCGTCGCCGGAAATACTTGGAGAAGTAACAGCAGAATTTTCAAGTGGTGGATTGAGATCTATGATTGTATTACCGTTTACATCCATTTTGTAATACTTAAGTACGTTTGTCTCATTAACAATAATATGGTTACCTGCACCATTTGTGAAAATATCGTAAGCATTTACTCCTACAGTAATGTTTGTTTCTTTTAGCTCAGTCCAACTTTGTGAAAATGCTGTTGATGAAAACAATAGAATAATTAATATTGATATTTTTTTCATTGTAATTGCCCTCTAGATTAGATCTCGGTATTTAAATACCGGAAATTATTTTAATAAAATAGTTTTAATAGTTTTATGATAGCTACCAGCTATCATTTGAATGAAGTAAACACCTCCTGAAAGGTAGTTTCCTTCATTGTCTTTCCCATCCCATTGAATATTGTATTCTCCGGTGTAAAGATTTTCATTCAATAATAATTTTAATTCTTTCCCTAAAATATTGTAAACAGAAACTTTTACAACGCTTTCTTCTTTTATACTTAACTGGATTTGCGTGAAAGGATTGAAAGGATTTGGATAGTTCTGTAACAAATTAAACTTATCTGTTATTTGTAGTACTTCATCCAACACTGATGTTAGTGTATCTTGAATGAGGATATAGGAAAAATCTGGATCTGGATAAACATCCATAGCGAGTAAGATATCTTTCATTCCGTCATTATTCATGTCAAATATAGTTGAGGGGCAGAAAATAGCACTCGGTTGTGTTGCTTCCCCTCTCTTGATGTAGTATAAATTATAATTATGTTGACCTGGATTACCTTTAAATTTTAACATCAATAAGTAATCTCCAATATCAATAACTAACTCTTCAACACCATCATTATCCATGTCAACTGCCTGCAAATAAAATGTAAATAATGATACCAGATATCTTAACTCAATTCCTGCAACTGGCTTGTAACTATTATCCCCCTCAGATTCATAACACCAGAAAGTTGATGTACCTGTAGTAAAGTCCTGACCGCCTATCCAGAACTCCGGCTTGTTATTATCGTCTATATCGTCCGTCAATGTTATCATATAAGGGTTAACACTTGGTGCTGGCCCCCTCCAAACAAATGAATACTGATTAGTATCTTCAGCTTCTATTATATAAACCCCTTGCAAACCTGTACTAATTACAAGTTCAGTTTTGCCATCTCCGTCAAAATCATCTATAGCAAAACCAGCAGTATTATCATTTAAGCTAAATTGAGTTACCTCAGAAAAGTTATTAATTGAACTATCGTAGGTAGCAATAAAAATTAACCAATCCATAAATGCACAATCAGTTATTCCATTCTTGTCAAAATCACCAAAAGTCATTTCGTTTATTTGTGCTGTTGTATAATAGTAAAAGATGAAATCGAAAGTAGTTGGTAATGCACTAAGACTATCAGATTTATAGAATTTTCCACTATTTGTATCAGTTGTGTGAAGATAAATTTCTTTTATGCCATCTGAATTTATATCAGTTACTCCCTTTACAAATATACTTGTGGAATCGTACGAGTGAACTGTGTGAAAGGTACCATTAATGTTTTGTTCTAGTATATCAACCTGTCCGCCGAGTGGAAACGTAACTCTTGTTCTACCATACAATTCAAGTGAACCATTTTGATTGATATCCTCGATAGGTACTTTTACTTGATTTGAATTGGCAATATTAACTCTTTGCCAAAATTTAAATTTATTGGCATATAAGGTTGTGTCTATTTCCCAAACGTTTATTATTGTGGTATCAAATTCTTCAGAGTAATTGTTTTGGTTCGCTATAGTGTTAAAATTAAATACTCTTTGTGTGCCACCACTATAAGTTAACTTATAAATATTTGGAGATGTTTCTTCAACTTTGCCACCTCGTTCAACAAATTTATGCAATTCAACTTCTTTGTTAAAAGTGTTTTGCTGTGCAATACAAGTACAACTTAAAATAACCACAAGGGAAATAAATATTTTCATTTTCATCTTTTACTTTAATTAATATTTAGGGAAAGACCCTTCGATGGCAATGCCACTCAGGGTGAAAACGCTACTTTTTCTTAAGCTACGTAAAACCTGTAGGATAATGTACAATGTAGAATTTACAATGCACAATGGAAAATTCAGAAATGATATATTGATTGATCGTTTGTATTGAAGTGCTTGAAACTTCATACAATTTATTGAGAAGTTGTAAAACATAAATCAGCAGCATCTCTCCACCCCACATAAAAAGTGCAGAGAGAGA
>JGI20214J51650_10001514_pt1 | contig 14772 bp, 14 predicted proteins | sample WetSurMetagenome_FD_51650 | JGI IMG/M metagenome (IMG submission 51650) | reverse complement strand
TCAAATTAAAATCCTTTGTGGTTTTATTAATAACTTTCTTTTTGTTTTTCGGGTTTAAATTGAATAAAAACAATAAAATCAGGTGAATGAAGGTTTTGGAATTCACCCGTACCAGTAAACATTGAAAAATCGTCAAACAGACTTCGTTATGTTTTTTCACACCGGCCTTCTTCTTCCACTTCCATCCCGTGAATAGTGCCCGAATTCGCTTTCAAGGAGATTTTCACCGGAAAAAACCGGTCCGTCCCTGCATACACGGAGCCCGTCGGGGTCAATGCAGCAGGAGCCGCAGACACCACAGCCGCACTTCATGTACCGGTGCAGGCTGAATTTCCCGCGCTCTTCAAGCCTTTGCCCGCGGAGGCGGATTAAAACTGCAGACATCATCTTTTCCGGTCCGCATACACATACCTGCGAATATCGTTCGAGGGACAGACCATCCATCCCCAGTACCGCAAAACCCCTGGTTCCGGCAGAACCATCATCCGTCATTATTTTAAGTTCCGTTACCTCTTCCAGCCTCTTACGGAACAGGAGTTCATCCGCGGTACGCGCCCCGAGGATGAATGTAGATACCACGCCAGTCATCGCGAGTGGCAGGAGGGGGGCAGCGCCGACACCCCCTGCAATGGCAAGCGTTTCATCCTTCAGTGCAAACCCGTTGCCGAAAGGGCCCCTGATCCCGATGGTGTCTCCTTTCTTCGCCGCCAGCAGGGCCGTGGTCGCATCACCCGCTTTCTGGACAGTAATAGAAGACGGTGAGGAGAGTGCCATCGGGATCTCATCAATACCCGGTACCCAGACCATGACAAACTGCCCCGGGTTGAATGAGAACCGGTCATCAAACCAGAGCGTCGAGACAGAAGGTGTTTCTTTGATAACCTCCGTTATCCGGACACCTTTTGGGAGGAGATCACCCATGGGCACACCCCACTATCTCATCCGGGGGAACGCCATTGGTATCATAGAGCGTGTCATGTATCGAACGGAAAATATCCCGGTCATGGACCACGGCACTGCCAACCTGGACGGCAGAAGCGCCGGCCATCATCATTTCCACCACATCGTGCGCTGATGAGACCCCGCCACACCCAATGACCGGGATATTGCATGCTTCGTAGAGTTCATAGACGCACCTGACTGCAATGGGAAATATTGCCGGGCCCGATAAGCCCCCAAACCTGTTGCCAAGGACCGGGCGCCGGAGATCGGTGGATATCCGCATCGCCTTTACGGTATTAATCGCAACGATCCCGTCTGCACCGCCCCGTTCGGCAGCAATCCCGCATTCCGTGATGTCGGTAACATTCGGTGTAAGTTTCACCCATACGGGCATTCCCAACGATTTTACCGCTTTTGTACACGATTCTACCATACCAGGATCATTCCCGATTGCCGCCCCGTACCCTTCAGCGTGCGGGCAGCTCAGGTTGAGCTCAATCCCGGAGACCCGGCCCTTAAACCATGAGGCAACTTCGTGGAATTCGGCGGGATTTCCCCCAAAAACGCTTACTATAACAGGTTTCCCTTTCAACGGGTCCAGCTCAGTTAGAAAGTCCTTCGATGGGTTGGGAAGGCCCATCGCATTAATCAGGCCGCCATTGATCTCGCAAAAACATGGACCGGGATGCCCTTCATGCGGGAAGGGTCCGATTGATTTCGTAACAACCGCCCCCGCCCCTGTCGAAAGTATCCGGGCAAGTGATGCACCTGTTGTACCGAGAACACCTGCGGCGAGAATAAGATGGTTTTCCATCCGGACACCACCTGCCATGACACTGCCTGTTTTCAGCCTGATCATCCTGAAGAAAGATAGTTTCAATTGTAATTATTTATTCTCGTGAAAACCAATACTAGAAGTCATGACATGCCTTTCAGTACTGGGGACAGGAAAGATCGGGGGCGAAGTGGCGTACCTCGCGTCCGTGCTCGGCATCATCGATAAACTGGTAATCTATGATGTAAATAAGCCGTTTCTCCGGGCCCAGGTATTGGACCTTATGCATGCCGGTCTCGATGTCGAGATCAGTACTGATCCCTGGAAAGCCAAAGAATCGGATATCTGCGTATTTGCAGCAGGTTTTCCAAGGGACCCCTCGGTAAAAACGAGGGCTGATCTCCTCCGCGTGAACCTGCCTGTTGCTGAGCAGTGCAGCCGGCCGCTCCATGATTATGATGGTGTCCTCGTCACGGTAACCAACCCGATGGACGTGAATAACTATTTCTTCGCTGAAGAGACGGGAATGGACCCGAAGCGGTGCATCGGGTTCGGCGGGCAGCTTGATAGTGCACGGTATGCAATCGCCCTGAAGAAGCGGGAGATCCGGGGGCAGGCATGGGTATGGGTGACCATGGTGAACACCAGGTGCCAGTCTTTTCAACCCTTCCGGTCACAGTCCCATCAACCACCCGGGAAGAGGTACTCGCTGAGATGCGCAGTGCCAGTATGGAAGTTATACAGGGTAAAGGCGGTACCGTGTTCGGGCCTGCCTGGCATATTACAGAGCTCATCAGGATGATTTCCACGGACAGCCGTTCACTCATCACCTGCTCATGTGTCCTTGACGGAGAATACGGGATCGAGGGCTGCTCACTCGGTGTCCCTGCACGGGTCGGAAGAAACGGAATTCACAAAATAGAGGAATGGAAGCTTGACGACTGGGAACAGTCCCATTTGCAGGCGGCTGCGGAAGCCACCAGGGAACTCTGCAGGACCATGAATGACTGAACCGGGAACATCAGATCCGCAGTCAGACACCCGGCAGGGAGAAACAGAAGCCCGGACCCCGGGTACCCTTACCATTGGAATAAACCAGGTGGAATATAGTAACACCCCGGAGGGACCGCTCATCCATATCTTCGGGCGGGACGGGAACGGGGTGCCGGTTCACCTCCAGGTAACCGGGTTTAAACCATATTTTTATGTCCCGGCCGGAGAGGCAGATGGAATCCCGCTTGCACAATCGATCACCGCTGACAGGGAGAACACCTATTATTCGATACACCGTGAACCGTTACGGAGACTCTACACCCAGCGCCCCGGGGACGTGCGGGAACTGCGTGAAAAATACCATCATTGCGAGGCAGATATCCCGTTTGCAACCCGTTTCCTGATCGATACAGGGCTTACTGGTGGTGTAGAGGCCCCAACCCCGGTAGCTGACTACCGGGACCTGAAAAAGTCGGAGGTGCCTTCCCCGGCCCGTGTCTGCATGCTTGATATCGAGTGCGAGGACGAGCGTGGTTTTCCTGAACCTGGGCGTGACAGGATCATCTGCCTGACGGCCTGGGACTCGTTTGATGACCATTACACCTCGTTCGTCTCAAGCCCGTGCGGGGAGGCCTATGACTTTTCCCGGAGGATGGCGTCCGGTGGCCTGAAGAACGGTTGTTTTGTTCACGGAAGGCATACGATCTGCACCTATGCCGGTGAAAGGGCAATGCTTGAGGGATTTATTGACTACATCCGGAAAAAGGACCCGGATATCCTCTCAGGATGGAATTTCGTTGATTTCGATATGCCCTATATCACCGGAAGGATGGAGGCAATTGGTCTTAATGCAACACTTTTATCGAGGTTGCCAGGGCAGACGGAGCGGAATGCGGTCCGCGGGAGAGCGCTATTCGACCTGCTGTCCGGGTATAAGAAAATGCAACTCTCGGAACGGGAGTCCTACCGGCTCGATGCCATTGCACAGGCAGAACTGGGGGATGCAAAGGTCCGGTATAAAGGCGGGGTGAGCGACCTCTGGAGGAGCGATCCCGAGCTCCTCGTAGAATACAACTTCAAAGACGTGGAACTCTGCGTCCGGATCAACCAGAAAAACAGCATCATCGAGTTTTATCGTGAGATCGCCCGGTATGTCGGGTGCCCGCTCGACCGGACCCTGAATTCCTCGAATGTCATCGACATCTATATCCTCAGGAAAGCACACGGACGCTACGTCCTTCCTTCGAAGGGTTTTGCCGCAGCCAACGAGTTTGAAGGGGCCACCGTTTTCGACCCGAGCCGCGGTCTGCGCTCAAATGTCGTGGTACTCGACCTGAAATCGCTCTACCCGATGGCGATGATGACGATCAATGCGTCCCCGGAGACAAAAGACCCTGCCGGGGAACTCCGGGCACCGAACGGGATTCGGTTCCGGAAGGAGCCGGACGGGCTGACAAGGAGTATCATTGCAGAGCTCCTGGCAGAACGGGATGAGAAAAAACGTCGCCGCAATCTTTACGCATTTGGTTCCCCTGAATATGTACTCCTCGACCTCCAGCAGAACGTCCTGAAGGTAATAATGAATACGTATTACGGGGTGAGCGGGTATACCCGGTTCAGGCTCTATGACCGGGAGATCGGTTCCGCGGTCACATCTGTGGGAAGGGCAATTATCGAACATACACGAAGCGTCATAGAAAAAGCGGGTTACCGTGTGATTTACGGGGATACAGACTCCTGCATGGTCCAGTTACCCCCGATGGGCATCGAAGAGACGATTGCCAATGCACGGGTTATCGAAAAGGAGCTCAACGAAAGTTACGGGGAATTTGCGAAACGGGAGCTCAACGCCGGTACTCACTTCTTTTCCATCAAGTTCGAAAAGATCTACGGCAGTTTCTTNCAGGCAGGAAAGAAAAAACGGTATGCCGGCCACCTCACCTGGAAGGAGGGGAAGATTGTCGACGAGATCGACATCGTCGGTTTCGAGATCAGGAGGAGCGACTATCCCCAGATCACAAAACGTGTCCAGATGAAAGTGATGGAGATGATCCTTCACGGGGAACCTTTCGAGGTGATCAGGACCTACCTCGGGACAATTATCAGGGACTACCGGGGGGGACGTTATTCCCTTGACGAGATAGGGATCCCGGGCGGGATTGGCAAGCAGCTCGCAGATTACGAGAATGACGATGCGCATATAAGAGGTGCAAAGTATGCAAATGAGCACCTTGGCATGGAGTTTTCCAAGGGGAGCAAGCCGAAACGGGTTTACATCAAGGGCGTCAAGTCAAAATACCAGAGGACCGATGTCCTTTGTTTTGAATACGGTGACCAGGTGCCGCCTGAATTTACCATAGACTACGAGATGATGCTTGACAAGACGATCAAGCAGCCCATCTCGCGGATCATCGAGGCCCTTGGATGGGACTGGGCAAGTATCGACCCGTCAAGGACCACCCTTGCACAATTCGGGCTTGGATGAGACCCGGTATAACCGGGTANATCAATGTTCATAAACGGGGGATTTCCCGGGTTAATNCCTGGGCAAACCCAAAAAAAATAAGAAGATTATTAACAGCCATTTTCCTGGCCGGGGCCAGGGACTAAACCTTACCCTNGACNGTTGAAGACGTCGCATTTGACCCGTACCACGAGGTTGAACTCTGGTACACGAGGTTCTTCCCCTTGTCTGAAATTAACATGATCATGGTATAGGTACCATTATCAGACGTTTTGAGGGCAATTTCGATGGGATTGTCCGGTGAGGCCGATGCAAAGACCTTTTTATCGCTAAAGAGCACCTTGGAATCTTTTTGTGCCTGGTAGGTGGCAGTTACAGGCCCGGATATATTACCATCTGGGATGTAGCGGAATGTAAGGAAAGAGTCCTCCACGGCAGTTTCTGCCCTGAATGAGGGGGGTTTCGTACCTGGCTGCCCGCTGTTCTGCAATTGGGCAGGAAACATCATGCCGTTCGAATAGAACAGCCCGAATGCAATTATGACGATGATTACAACAATACCAATAAAAATTACATTTTGTTTCTCCATTGAGGGGCTCCTTCCAATTCTATCGTTAGGTTTGTGCCGGATGATTAAAAGAATTAACGGGTTAGGCCCGTTCTTTCGTTACCACTTGCATAATTATCCCTTGTGGGGACCCTGGAAGGATAACATCAGATGGTTTTCACAAGAGAGGGGTACCCACGACCCCTCATGGATTTATGTAAGAGAGCACCAAACCATCTGGTACCAGATAATAATTATTCGACAATGGGAGAATGACCTGAAATTTCCGGGAAAACCCGTTTTTCTGGAGAGAGCAAGTTTATGAGCATGGACCTCCGTATTCCAAGGATCCTGATTGCTGGGACTCATAGCGGATGTGGTAAAACCACTATTGCCCGCGGCCTGATGCAGGCCTTTACCTCGCAGGGCCTTGTAGTCCAGCCCTTCAAAGTAGGCCCGGATTTCATCGATCCCACCCACCATTCTGCCATCTGCGGGAGGAACTCGAGGAACATTGACCCCTTTATGATGGGAGAAGAGGGGGTCAGGGAGACATTTGCCAGGGCTTCCAGGGGCGCGGACATTGCCATTATTGAAGGGGTCATGGGCATGTTCGACGGGCTTGACGGGACACTGGTGGCGAGTACCGCCCACGTTGCAGACCTCCTCGGAGCCCCTGTCATCCTTGTCGTAGACGTGAAAGGTATGTCCCGGAGCGCTCATGCAGTTGTCAGGGGTTTTACCGGTTCCCAGGGCGGCGAACGGATAGCCGGCGTGATCTTCAACAGGCTGGGCAGCGACCGTCACAGGTCATTGATAGAACGGGCAGTCGAAGGGAACGTGCTCGGGTGGATGAAAAGGAGACCTGGCCTTGAAGTTAAGAGCCGGCACCTTGGACTGGTCATGGCTTCCGAGCTCGGGAATGATGCTGTCGCCGGAGAAGCCGTAGGGGAGGACTGTGATACCGGGGCAATCCTTGAGATCGCCCGTAATACGAGCCTGTTACCGTTTGAGGAAAGAGTGCCGGAAATGGCCGGAGACCGGCCTGTTATCGGGGTCGCCCATGACGAGGCTTTCTGTTTTTATTACCAGGACAACCTAGACCGCCTGGCCGGTTCCGGGGCGGAGCTTGTTTTTTTCAGCCCCATCCATGATAATCTCCCGGAAACTGATGCACTCTACCTCGGAGGGGGATACCCGGAACTCCATGCAGGGGCACTTGAATCGTCGGCTGCCACGAACGCGGTTGCAGCGGCTGCAGACAGCGGGATGCCGGTGTATGCAGAATGTGGTGGGTTGCTTTTTCTCACCCGGGGGATATATGCAGACCGTGAATACCGGATGGCAGGGGTCCTTCCCGCATGCGCGGAGATGACCGGTTCGGTCCAGGCCCTCGGGTACTCCGACGGCCGGGGATGCGGTAAAAATTCGTATATCAGCCCGGGAATCAAAATAAAAGGTCATGAATTTCACTATTCCCGCGTGGAATGCATGCCTGATGCCCGCTTTATTATTGATCTTTCACGGGGTAAAGGCATTTCCGGTGGCAGGGACGGGTTATCGGAACACGAGGTAACCGGAAGTTACACCCACAGTTACTTCACAACGGAATTCTCCCGGGCATTTGTCAACGCCGCCCGGACGTTCAGGAGACGGTGACGGCAGTAAACAGACGACGAAGGGATATAAGACTTCAGGACGTATACTCACCCGTAGAAGAGGTTTTTTCTCATGCGGAGTGATGAGGTTAAATCAGGGTACCGGCGGGCGCCAAACCGTTCGCTTCTCAGGTCACTCGGAGTGACAGACAGGGAAATGGGACTCCCTTTCATAGGGGTTGCCAATGCGTACAACACGATTGTCCCCGGGCACGTCCACCTCCGGACACTTACCGATAAGGTAAAAGAGGGGATTATAGCTGCCGGGGGGGTGCCGTTTGAATTCGGGGTCATCGGGATCTGCGACGGGATCGCGATGGGCCACGAGGGGGATGCGGTATTCACTCCCTTCCAGAGAGAACATCGCTGACTCAATAGAGCTGATGACAGAAGCCCACCGGTTTGACGGGCTCGTCTGTGTAGGTACCTGCGACAAAATTGTACCCGGGATGTTAATGGCTGCAGCACGCTGTAATATCCCTTCGATTGTGTTAACAGGCGGCCCCATGCTCTCCGGTTACCTTGCCGGGAAGGAGCTGTCCCTGATCGATATTTTTGAAGGTGTAGGAAAGGTAGCAGCCGGAACGATGAGTGAGCCTGCGCTGCAGGAACTCGAATGTTGTGCAATGCCCGGCTGCGGGAGCTGCCAGGGGTTGTACACGGCAAATACCATGGCGTGCATGACCGAGGCGATGGGCATGTCACTCCCGGGGACGGCTGCTATCCCTGCAGTTGATGCCGCAAAACTCAGGATAGCCCGTGAAAGCGGTGAACGGGTCCTTGACCTCGTGAGAGGGAATATCCTGCCGCGGGAAATTATCACTAGCGACAGCCTTTCAAATGCAATACGGGTTGATATGGCCCTTGGTGGCTCGACCAACACGGTCCTCCACCTGATGGCAATCGCCCTTGAAGCCAAAGTCCCGCTTGACCTCGACCAGTTTAACGTGATTGGTGAAAAAACTCCGCACATCTGCCATATGCAGCCAAGCGGACCTCATTCAATGCAGACACTGTACCGGGCGGGGGGCATCCCGGCAGTGTTCAAAGAACTTTCTTCGTTGCTTGCGGATGTCCGGACGGTCTCGGGAAAGAGCGTCAGGCAGATCGCAAATGCCGCAGTTGTCCGTGATTCAAATGTAATTAAAAATATGAATTCACCGGTCAGCCCGGCAGGGGGTTTGAAAATTCTCCGTGGGTCACTGGCCCCTGACGGAGCGGTCGTAAAATGCGCTGCAGTCCCGAAGGAGATGTGGACCCATACGGGCCCTGCGAGGGTATTTGACGGAGAGACTGCAGCAATGAAGGCGATCCTTGCCAGGGAAGTCAAAGAGGGGGATGTCGTCGTTATCCGCTACGAAGGGCCTCGTGGAGCACCGGGGATGCCCGAAATGCTCTCCCCGACATCAGCATTAATGGGACTGGGGTATACCCGGGTCGCACTTATCACCGACGGTCGTTTTTCAGGGGGGACCAGGGGGCCTTGTATCGGGCATATCTCACCGGAAGCCGCTATCGGAGGGCCGATCGCACTTGTAAGGGACGGTGACCAAATCGAGATTGATCTGAATAAGAAAACACTTGATCTCCACGTTCCTGGTGCAGAACTTGGGGCCCGGCGAAGCGCGTGGAAACCTCAGGTTAAACACCTGACCGGGGTGCTCTCCCGATATGCGGCAACGGTAGGCCAGGCCAGCCAGGGAGCCGTACTAAAACCCTGACCATCAGTTAATCTGATGGTGACCACAATACCAGTTTTTTTAATGTCTCCCGGACAGAATTCTACAGATAACCAAAATCCGGTGTCCTCTATGTCTGATTCCACCACGGTATACTGCAGCGTTGTATGCTCCCACTGCGAAGGAGAAGGTTGCATCTATTGTAACAAGACCGGGCGTGTGCTCGTAAAAGAGCCTGCATGCAGGTGCAGACACTGTGACGGTATAGGGTGTATTTACTGCGGCTTTACCGGATGGGCCGGTCTGAAAGGAAAATATGATTGATCGCAGGTCCCGTAGGTGTAGGTGAAGTCTGAAATGGACTTCGTACCGGTACTTGGTTATATTGCAGGGTTCTGTACAACAGTTGCATTCCTCCCCCAGGTGTACAGGGCATGGCGGACCAAGTCGTGTAAGGACCTCTCCCCCGGGATGCTTGTGTTATTTGCCGTCGGAATCCTGCTGTGGCTCATATACGGGGTCCTGATACAGGAACTCCCCATAATAATCGCAAACGGTGCAACCTTTTTCCTTGTGATCTTGATTGTTGTCCTCAAGTTCAGGTTCGACTGACCGCGACGGTTATTGGCTTACACCAGACCAGGTGTATTATTTTAACCCTCTTCCGCATATGGGGAGTGTAAGTTCCCTGTGGGGAAACCCTATATGCCCTGAATCGCTGTCATTGCCGGGAAAAGAGCTGTACCGCTGACGGCCCGGCCATCCCGGATTCGCTATGCCCGACTCCCGGGACAACATGGTATTCCCAGTTAAGAGGGACTGAACGTCGCGATGCCTCTGATTTCGCTGCATTATAGTATGCCAAAGCCCTCTCAAAACGATTTTTCCCTTCTGCTTCTGCTTCAGGGAATGAAGCAAGGCTGCTATCATTCGGATTTATATCCGCTTCCCCGGACATAATAATCAGTTTTCGACTGAAGACTTTTGGCAGGTCACCGGAGGGTAACGGTGAATTTTTTAATCCGGTTGGGGCTTGGGCATTATAATTCGGAAATACATAAAAGCCTGCGTTTGCTGCGACAGCACTACTGTACCTGGCTTCCGGTAAGAATGTGACAAGTCGGTGGACGAACTGTGCGCCGGCACTATGCCCAAAAAGAAGATAGGTATTCTGTCTTGCACCGGTGTGGTTTTTTATGTCATCGAAGAGATGTTCGATGGCTGTATATGTCCAGTTGGATTTTGGATTTACCGTTCCCGTACTGGAAAAAATATTTCCACCAATATACCATTGGTCCCCGGGATAATATTTTTCAGAAAATTCAGGGACTACCAGGAGGCTGGAATACTGTTCAGCATAGGGGATCCAGGTTTCCCTGGGTGATTGCCCTTCACGACCCGCTCCGTGCATTACGATTAGGACCGGTCCTGTTGAGTTCCAGGCAGCCGGACGGTAGGTATAGACCATGATCGGACGGTCCCTGTTTCCCAGCGAGTCGTTGAACAGAAACTGCCCCCTCCCCTGTGGGATGCCGGTTGTAATGCCGCTTTTTGTTGGAACGGGGGATTCTTCCCGGGGGGTAGGTGCAGAGCACCCACATAGTAAAAGAACGATGAGCAGTACCGTGCAGAGGAGCACAGGTATCCCGGCTTTCATACTGTCAATGATGTAAAACCATCCCAAATAGCTATCGTTTCGCTCACAGGGGCGTGCCAGTTATCAGCAATAAGGACTCCCCGGTATCCCGTCGCGGGTATTGGCGGGCCACAGGATGGACATATGAACCCATACTGCCGGGTGGATGTACCACATTCGCCAGGATATTTCAATTTCCCGGTATACAAGGAAAAACGAAAAAAATGGAAATCTTGTTTTATGGGGGAGAAAGGAGAAAGAGTGTTTTTTAATGTTGCTGGTACATCAGGCAACCGGCGATAATGTCATGCAGGCCCTGTTTCTGGCGGGTGAATGCGATAATGATGAACCCGATGAAGAAGGTAAGGACAGAAAGCACCTTTGCGAAAAAGCGGAGAGTTGCCCGTGAGAACGTGATACGGTTACCATGCAGGTCGGTCACCGCGATACGTACGGCTATTTTCCCAAGGGTTGCCTGGTTTTTCCCGCTCTCGAGAATGGCGTAATACAGCCAGGGAACGAGGATAAGGAGTACCGTGATCGCGTAGATTACCTGTGTCGGTACCATGGTGTACACGACCTCTCCATACCGGTCGGTCATCGGGTAACCGCGCAGGAACTGGTAAATCATCCGTACCCCTTCATTGAGCCCGGTGAGCCCCATGATGAAGATATCAAGGACCAGGATGAAGACAAGATCTATGATCCACGCCAGGAACCGTTGTCCAAACCCCGCATAATTCTCGGTGCAAATTCCAGAAGACTTCTTTTTAAGAAGAAGCTTAGGTGCCTGTGCCGGTGATGCAACTTTCATTTCTGCCCCGCACCACTGACAGTATTTGCCGGAATCGTCGGTTTTTTTACCGCACTTCGAACAAAACATTACTCTTTCTCCTGCTTTACGTAAAACATTGTCAATCTTGTTCTTGAATGTATCGAATGGTTTTTATGTTTCCGGGCATCCTCCCACCAGGTATCCCGGGTTCAGCCAGGGAGGGTACTGTTCAGTACCACCGGATCAAAAAGCCTATACTCACAGGTATCACGTTTAAGAATAGCGAGATCATGAAAAGTATACCTGTAATCATCATTATTGCGGCCTGTATTGCCCTGGTTTTCTGTTCCGGATGCCTGAATCAGCAACCTGCACAGGCACCGGTAACCCAGGTGGCAACCACGCAGGCAACCCCTGCTACGTTGGTCACCCCACCCCAGCCAGGCCAGCCATCACCCGCGGTAACTGCAATACCGGCAACCGCGCAACAAACGGTAACCGATACACTTCCGCAGGAAGTAGCCATCCTGCCACCGGATTACACTGTTGATATTGGAATCGATAAAGACCGGGTGTATAATACGATAACCGTGACATTTAACGGGGGTCGTGGACAGGTCCTCGTAAAAAATATCCTTGTCAGGGTAACGACCTCTGATGGAAGAACAGAGCAGAAATATCTCCCGGTCGGGAACCAGGTCGCGATTGGGTCATCTGTTGATATGAAAGGATCACACGGACCAGACAGGGTCGAGGTCTTTGTCACGCTCGGAGGCATCACCTACAAGGTAAAAGATGAAAACATGACCTTTGTCTACTACTAAAGTGTTGGTTTCCCGATAACAGGTATAATCGGGTGGACCTGCATTTTTTTCCCTTTCTTAACAGCCCAAAAATTCAATCTACCCACACACGGTTATCGTGGTGCCTGGTTGGCCCTCAGGGACTTTGCCGCGTAACGGTTTGTCACTACAGACAGGACCAGCACCACGGCAATAATCAGGCCTAATACAAGCCATTGCTCCATTCCTGCAGATCCCGTCGAAAGTTTCGCGATCAGGTTCATGGGGTTCTGTGGCAGAGCCAGGGAAAATAACATCAGGACAACTATTGCAGTTGAATAGACAAACTGGGCTGCAGTCCTTTCACGGTAATACAATGCCGTTACCGAGGCTACAAGGATCAGTACCAATGCGACCATCGTGACATAGATGAGGATTTGGGGGGCATTCACTATCGTTATCCCGTTCAGCATCAGGAGGAACAGCCAGATCCCCGCCTGGACAGGTACGAGCACAAGTGCTGCCATAACTTTTCCCCAGAAGATTTCATTTGACCGGATCGGTGTTGACAACAGCGTTTCAAGGGTGTTATTCTGGTACTCCTCGGTAATCAGGTCAATAACAAGAGCTGACGAGATGATTGCCGGCATAATAACGAGGAGCGGGATAAGGAGCCCGTAGACAAACTCGTAGTAGTCGCTCGCCCCGTTACTTTTCGGGATATCAAGCGGTATGGGCTCCTCTTCGATCCGGTCCGCCCTGATTAACCTGAGCCTTGCTTCATACGTTACAAATGATTCCTTCAGCTTCACGTCCACTACGGCCGCCTGGATGTCATTTTTTATGGTGTACAGGGTGATCTTGACAGGGTCCACGGCATCGGGCTTCGTGTCCGGCACATACACCACAGCCGCAAGTTTCCGCTCCTTCAGGGACTGGAGCGCAGGAGCAAGTTCCATATCGTACACACGGAGCCCCCTGTCTGAGGCCATCATGTCCCGGAGATCAGAATCGGTCCCCACATACGCGACAGGATAACGGATTGTTGAATTTTTCTGGAGGGAAGTCGGATCGTACATCGAGGTCAGCCCGACCATTAAAAACGACGAAAACAGCGCTATAAACAGCTGGAGGAGGATAGCGAGCAGGATGGTCCGCTCATGCCCGAGTCCTTTCAAGTCTTTTTTCATTACCAGGCCGATATTTTTTGCCTTCATGTGAACCACCCGAGGATCAGGTACATATTATAGAGACAATGGACGGCAACCGCTGCGAGGAGCCCGATTCCATACCCGATCTCTCCACCTTTTTTGATAGAGGCCGCGATTATCAGCACGCAGGAAAAATGGAGGAGGAACGGCATCCATAAGACGCCGATACTGGTGAAAAGAATACTGCCGAAGACGGATTCCGTGATCTGCGAGAGCGTAACAAACAGCAGGAGCTTTTCACCGAAAAGAAATCCAAGTGCNGTTGCAAACGACGCCCCGATAATCACCGGCCATGTAAAAAAGCCGGGAGATTTCCTGATCATGGAATAGATACCAAGCGATTTTGCGATCTCTTCAACAAAGGCCGCTCCGATCAGGAGGAGGATCAGGGAGAGCGGCATCGGGAGGTTGAAGAAGAGCACCAGCAGCATCAGCTGGGCCATGAACACAAACGGGATCAGGAAGGCATTGAACAGGAAAAGGGAAAGGTACGGCCTCTTAAACGAAAGAGTTGATGAAATGAAATCACTGGTCTTCGCAAACAGGTCTGACTGTGAAAAGAGCCGTTCCTCCCTGAAATTCATCACCCCGACATAAAAGAGCACCGCGGCGGAAAGCCAGAACAGGGAGGTTGAATAGAGGTAGTCTGTCACGGTAATGGCAGTTCCCTGCAGGGTAAGGACGATCAGGGTGAGCGGGGATATCATGCTGATGACATGGATATTTGCGAAAATACTCGGGAAAAAAAGGTACGAGGTGGCAATAGTAGAGAAAAATATCGAGATGAACGAGAGCTCCTTGAAACTCCTCGATATCATCCCGATCAGGAGTGCAACGGCGAGGAAGAAGAGAATGACCGGGATAAGAGGGAGTACAATGACGGGGGATGCCTTAATCCAGAGCGTCAGTAATACCGAGATACCGACCATCCCCACAAAATACGGGAGTGCCTTGCCGAGGATGATCGAGGATGGCCTGGCCGGGGTCGAGAGCAGGAGCTCCCCGCGGCGGCCCACGCGTTCGTTCATGATGCTCATCATGTAAAACTGGGACATGAAATAGAGCGGGAATATGAACAGGAAGACAAGGATAATCGAGTCGAATGGCAACGGCGGGGAGAGCTGGTCAGGGGTCTTATAGGTACCGAGCGGGTTTCCCGAGCCTGAAAACATATCGGTGTAACGCGAGACCTGGCTGTTCTGGGTCGTTGACTGCTGGAGACTGCTCCTTAGCTCCTCGCTTGAAATACCAATGGAAGCTTCCGGCGGGGCCACGGGTTCCACAGGACCTGCAGGTACCGGGGGCTGGCC
>JGI20214J51650_10001512_pt1 | contig 14775 bp, 13 predicted proteins | sample WetSurMetagenome_FD_51650 | JGI IMG/M metagenome (IMG submission 51650) | reverse complement strand
GCGCGCGCAGAGGACTCTCAGCCGAAACGGCCGGTGATGTAGTCTTCAGTCTGCTTCTTGCCCGGCCGCATGAAGATGGTGCCGGTTTCGTTGAATTCGATCAGCTCCCCCAGGTACATGAATGCCGTGAAGTCGGAAATCCGCGCGGCCTGTTGCATGTTGTGGGTGACGATGGCGATGGTGTATTCGCTTTTCAACTCGTTGATGAGTTCTTCGATCTTGGCGGTGGAAATCGGGTCCAGCGCCGAGGTCGGCTCGTCCAGAAGAACGATATCGGGCTTGACCGCAACTGCTCGTGCGATGCATAGACGCTGCTGCTGGCCGCCGGAAAGCGACAGGCCGCTCTGCTGCAGCTTGTCTTTCACCTCGCCCCACAGGGCGGCCTTGTTGAGCGCCCATTCCACGCGATCGTCCATTGCGCTTTTCGACATGCGCTCATACAGCCGCACCCCGAAGGCAATGTTTTCGTAAATTGTCATCGGAAACGGCGTCGGCTTCTGGAACACCATGCCGATCTTGGCACGCACCAGGTTCACGTCCTGTTTTTTGTCGAGCAGGTTCTTGCCGTGGAACAGGATCTGTCCTTCCGCGCGTTGCCCCGGATACAGGTCGTACATGCGATTGAAGGTACGCAGCAAAGTCGATTTGCCACAGCCGGACGGTCCGATGAAGGCCGTCACCTTCTTGTGGGCAATGTCCATATTGACATTGCTGAGGCCTTTGAAGTCGCCGTAGAAAAAATCCAGATTGCGGATCTGCAAGGCCGCATTTTCGCCGGGAGGCATGGTTTGTTCGGGCATGGATTGATTGAGCACAGCGTAGCTCCGGATAAATTAACGTTTGTCTTTATTGCGGAAAATGACGCGCACGCCGATGTTGACCGCCAGCACCAGGAAAGCAATCAGCAGGGCACCACCCCAGGCAAGGTTGACCCAGTTGTCATAAGGACTCAGGGCAAACTGGTAGATCACCACCGGCAGGTTGCCCATGGGTTCAGACATTCTGGTATTGAAGAACTGGTTGTTCAGCGCGGTAAACAAGAGCGGCGCGGTCTCACCAGTGATGCGCGCCATCGCCAGCAACACCCCGGTCACCACGCCCGATTTGACGGCGCGCAGCGTCACCTTGAGCGACACCTGCCAGCGCGGCGCACCCACCGCGAATGCGGCCTCGCGCAGACTGGAGGGCACCAGCTTCAGCATGTTTTCGGTGGTGCGCACCACCACCGGGATCGCAATCAGCGCCAGCGCCAGCGAGCCCGCCCAGCCGGAAAATCCACCCGTCGTCGCCACGAACAGGGCGTAAACGAACAGGCCGATAACGATGGACGGCGCCGACAGCATGATGTCGGTCATGAAGCGGGTGAGCATGGCGAATTTGGAAATGCGTCCGAACTCGGCCAGGTAGATGCCTGCCAGAATGCCGACCGGGGTCGAGATCAGCATGGAAAACAGCAGGATGAGACCACTGCCGACGATGGCATTGCGCAGGCCGCCGCCTTCGGAACCCGGCGCCGGGGTGTCCTGGGTAAAGGTGTCCCAACTCAGTGCGGCAAAGCCCTTGGAAAACAGCGTCCACAAAATCCATAGCAGCGCGATCAGCCCCAGGCTCATCGCCAGCATGGACAGGGTGATGCCGATACGGTTGACCCAGAGTCGGCGGCTATACAGGCTCATCATGGTCACAGCCCTTCGGAACCCATGCTGCGGCTGATCAGCCAGCGTGAAATCGCCAGCACGACAAAGGTGATGATGAACAGCACCAGACCCAGGGCGAACAGTGAAGCGATGTGCAGGCCGGGGTCTGCTTCACCGAATTCGTTCGCCAGCGTGGAAGCAATCGAGGTGCCCGGAGCGAACAGGCTGCCGTTAATGCGATTGGCATTGCCGATGACGAAGGTCACCGCCATGGTTTCGCCCAGCGCGCGCCCCAGCCCCAGCATGATGCCGCCGATGACGCCGACGCGGGTATAAGGCAGCACAACATGGCGAACGACCTCCCAAGTGGTGCAGCCGACGCCGTAGGCCGATTCCTTCAGCACATGCGGCACCGTCTCGAACACGTCGCGCATCACCGAAGCGATGAAAGGAATCACCATCAGCGAGAGAACGATGCTGGCTGTCAGAATGCCGACGCCAATGGGTGGCCCCGAGAACCAGCCGCCGATCACCGGCATATCACCCAGCAATTCCTGCAAAGGGGGTTGAATGTGCTCGGCAAACAAGGGGGCGAAAATGAACAGGCCCCAGATGCCATAGACAATCGAGGGGATCCCCGCCAGCAATTCGATCGCGGTGCCCAGCGGACGGCGCAGCCACAGCGGGCAGGTCTCGGTCAGGAACAGGGCAATCCCGAAACTGACCGGCACAGCGAGCAGAAGCGCCAGCACGGAAGTAACCACCGTACCGTAAATGGCCGCCAATGCCCCGAATTCGTCATCCGGCACGCTCCAGACATTGGTCCACAGGAAGGCCGGGCCGAATGCCTTGAGACTGGGCCAGGCTTCGATGCTGAGCGATACCAGAATACCGACCAGCGCCGCCAGCACGACAAACGCGAATACCTGGGTGGAGTGATGGAAAAACTGGTCCTGCAAGCGGAATTTCCTGACCTGCCGGGCATGCAGATCGATTCCGGCGGATACGCTGGGCTCGCTCACGTTGGGTTGCCTATCGATTCGTTTTTATCTACGAAAGTAGCCGACCAGGCAGCTGCTTTCGTAGAGCGCCGGGTGCTGCACCGCACCCGGCTGGTCACTCAAGTCAGCCAGACGGCTTACTTGATGCTTTTCATTTCTGCTTCGACCATTTTCACAACACTGGCGGGCAACGGAACGAAGCCCAGGTCTTCGGCCATTTTCTGGCCGTTGTTCAAGGACCATGCGAAGAAATCAACCACAGCCTTCTGCTTGGCGGCATCCGAACCCTTTTCATACGCCAGGATATAGGTGGCCGTCGTGATGGGCCAGGCGTTTTTGTGCGACTGATCGAGCAGATCAGGCGCCATGCCCCTGACCTTGAAATTCGCCCCAGCCGCCGCATCCGCCACGGCATCCTGATTCGGCACGATATAGTTGCCGGCCTTGTTCTTCAGCGCAACAAAGTTCATCTTGTTCTTCATCGCATCGGCAATATCCACATAGCCGATCGCGCCCTTGATCTTCTGCACGTTGGCCGCCACGCCCGGGTTGCCTTTGCCGCCCACCGCGTTCGAAGGCCAGTTCACGGTATTGCCCGCACCGACTTCACGCATGAANGCCATCGACTGCTTGGCCAGNTAGTTGCTGAACGCGAAGGTAGTACCCGAGCCGTCCGAACGATGTGCCACGGTGATGGCCAGGTCCGGCAACGNTACGCCGGGGTTCAGCTTGACGATGGCCGGGTCGTTCCACTTGGTGATGGCGCCGCGGAAGATGCTNGCGGCAGTCGGGCCGTCCAGCTTCAGCTTGCCGGATTCGATGCCGGGAACGTTTATGACGATCGTGACGCCGCCCATCACGGTCGGAACCTGCACCAGGCCCGCAGCATCCAGGTCTTCTTCCTTGACCGGAGCGTCGCTGCCGCCGAAATCAACGGTCTTGGCCTTGATCTGCTTGACGCCGCCCGAAGAGCCGATGCCCTGGTAGTTGACCTTGTTGCCGGTAGCGGTCTGATAGGCTTCAGCCCACTTGGTGTAAACAGCGTAGGGGAAGGTTGCGCCCGCGCCGGTGATGTCAGCGGCCAGCGCGCTAATCGAGAAAGCCAGACCCATGGCAGCAGCCAGGGTGCCTTGAGCCAGTTTATTTAAAATACGCATGAAATATCTCCGGTAGTAGATGACGTTGCCGCTTGGACGACGTCGCCATACTAACGGCCGAATATTACAGATATATTTCAGGACGGGAAATCACCCGCCCGCGGCGGCAGCTCTCACGGCTGCGGCAATTGCTTCAGCAGTGCGGCTCACCAGCTGGGCATCCCGGCCTTCCACCATCACACGGATGAGNGGTTCGGTTCCGGACGCCCGCAGGACAATCCGGCCAGTACCGTTCAGGGCAGCTTCGGCTTTGACGACCGACGCACTGACCGCAGGCGCAGCATCCAGTTTGAAACCTTTTTCCACCGGCACATTGATCATGACCTGGGGATAGGTTTCCAGATCGGCAGTAAAGGAATCCAGTGTCTCGCCCGTTTCCCGCAACGCCCGCAGGACCTGCAGCGCCGAAACGATGCCGTCGCCAGTCGTGTGCTTGTCCAGGCAGAGAATATGCCCGGAGGTTTCGCCACCCAGCGTCCAGCCCCTGGCATTCATTCGCTCCAGCACGTAACGGTCGCCTACCTTGGCGCGCTCGAACGGAACCTGGATACGGCCCAGCGCATGCTCGGTGCCCAGATTGGTCATCAGGGTGCCGACCACGCCGCCTTTCATGTAGCCGGTCTGGATGCGGTGACGCGCGATGACATAGACCAGCTGGTCGCCGTCATAAATCCGGCCCTGGGCGTCGGCCATCATCAGGCGGTCGCCATCGCCNTCCAGTGAAATGCCCAGATCCGCGCGGTGCGTGCGAACCGCGTCGGAGATCGTCTTGGTGTGCGTCGCGCCGCACTGGTCATTGATATTGAAACCGTTTGGCTCGTTGCCGACGGCAATCACCTCGGCGCCCAGTTCGTGCAGCACGTGCGGGGCGATGTGATAGGTCGCGCCATTCGCGCAGTCCACGACGATGCGCAGGCCGCGCAGGTCGAGATGATTGGGGAAAGTGCTCTTGCAAAATTCGATGTAGCGCGCTGCGGCATCCTCAATCCGTCGGGCACGCCCCAATTGGCGCGCCTCGACCGTCACGATCGGGTGGTCCATTCGCACCTCGATGGCCTCCTCGACGCTGTCGGGCAGTTTTTCGCCGCTGGCCGAAAAGAACTTGATGCCATTGTCCTCGAACGGATTATGCGAGGCCGAGATCACCACCCCCGCCTGCAGCCGCAGTGCGCGCGTCAGATACGCCACCGCCGGGGTAGGCATCGGTCCTGTCATCAGCACATTCACGCCGGCTGCGGTAAAACCAGCTTCCAGTGCGGCTTCGAGCATGTAGCCCGAAATGCGGGTGTCCTTGCCGATCAGGACCGTCGGGTGCTGGTTCGGCGGCAGACTGCCACGGTCGGCCACCAGCACCTGACCGGCGGCGTAACCCAGATGCATCACAAACTCGGGGGTAATGGGCGAATCGCCCACCTTGCCCCGCACACCGTCGGTGCCAAAATATCTACGTCCCATCCTGTTGTTCCTCCACTGCATTCCAGACAGCCAGCGCATCACGCATGGCCACGACGTTGTGTACCCGAACCAGCCGCGCACCGCGCGCCACCGCAGCCAGATGCGCCGCCACCCCGGCAAATTCACGGGCCTCGACCTCGCGTCCGGTCAAGGTGCCCAGCATGGACTTGCGCGATAGCCCGGCCATGACGGGCACGCCTGTTTCAGCCAGACGTTTCAAGTGTTTGAGCAAANTCAGGTTGTGCTGCAGCGTTTTACCGAACCCGAAGCCGGGGTCGATCACCAGCCGCTCTCCGGCAATCCCTGCTGCTGCGCAAGCCCGCACCCTGCCCTGCAAAAAAAGCGCCACTTCCCCGACCACATCGGCATAACGGGGAGCATGTTGCATGGACTGCGGCCCGCCCTGCATATGCATGAGGCACACTGCCGCCTCGCACGCCGCTACCGCCTCCAGCGCACCCGGTGCACGCAAGGCCATGACATCGTTCACCATGGCCGCGCCGGCATCCAGCGCAGCCCGCATCACCTCCGGCTTCATCGTATCGACCGAAACCACGCATCCTTGACCGGCAAGCGCCTCGATCACCGGCAACACACGGCGGATTTCCTCGTCGGCCGGTACAGCCGCCGCACCGGGACGGGTGGATTCCCCACCGACGTCGAGGATATCGGCACCTTCCTCCCGGAGCTTAAGCGCATGCCGAATGGCTGCCTGGGCATCATTCCAATTCCCGCCATCCGAAAACGAGTCCGGCGTGGTGTTGACGATGCCCATGATGAGCGGCCTTGCCAGGGAGAGCCGGTGCGAACCGGCATGGAGAACGGACATAAAAATAGAGGGGCCTAAGCCCCCCTATTGTATGGGTGAACCCTGCTCGGCGCTCAGGTTCCCTGTGCCGGCTGCGTGGTTGGCGCGGGGGCACTGGGCTTATCCCCCCCGCTTGCCGAGGGTTGGGGAGGGGTCGCCGGCTTGGGCGGGCGCGCCGGGCGCCCGGCCATGATGTCGGCAATCTGCTCGGCATCGATGGTTTCCCATTCCAGCAAGGCGGCCGTCATCGCCTCGACGATGTCGCGCTTCTCGGTAAGGATTTTCTTGGACAGCGCGTATTGCTCATCCAGGATGCGGCGAATTTCGGCATCGACCTTCTGCATGGTGGCTTCGCTCATGTTCTTGTGCGTGGTCACCGAGCGGCCCAGGAACACCTCGCCTTCGTTCTCGCCNTACACCATCGGACCCAGAGCGTCGGACATGCCGTAGCGCGTCACCATGTCGCGTGCGATGCCGGTGGCCCGCTCGAAGTCGTTGGAGGCTCCGGTCGAAATGCTGCCGACAAATATCTCTTCGGCAACCCGCCCGCCGAACAGCATGCTGATCTGATCCAGCATCTGATCCTTGTACAGGCTGAAGCGGTCCATTTCAGGCAAGGACATGGTCACGCCGAGGGCGCGGCCACGCGGAATCACAGTNACTTTGTGCACCGGATCGCAGCCCTTCAGGGTCATGCCGATCACCGCATGGCCCGATTCGTGATAGGCCGTTTTCTTCTTGTCCTCGGGCGTAATCACCATGGATTTGCGCTCGGCGCCCATGAAGATCTTGTCCTTGGCCTGTTCGAAGTCTTCCATATCCACCAGGCGCTTGTTGCCGCGCGCGGCGAAGAGCGCGGCCTCATTGACCAGATTGGCAAGATCGGCCCCGGACATGCCCGGGGTACCGCGCGCCAGAATGTCGGGGCGCACATCGGGTGCGACCGGCACCTTGCGCATATGCACCAGCAGGATCTGTTCCCGACCCCGGATATCGGGCAGGCCCACCACCACCTGGCGGTCGAAACGACCGGGACGCAACAGCGCAGGGTCGAGGACGTCGGGGCGGTTGGTGGCGGCAATCACGATCACGCCGACACTGGCTTCGAAACCGTCCATTTCCACCAGCAACTGGTTGAGCGTCTGTTCGCGCTCGTCGTTGCCGCCGCCGAGGCCGGCACCGCGCTGACGACCGACCGCGTCGATTTCGTCGATGAAAATGATGCAGGGCGAGTTTTTCTTAGCCTGCTCGAACATGTCGCGCACCCGTGCGGCGCCCACGCCGACAAACATCTCGACGAAGTCGGAGCCCGAGATGCTGAAGAACGGCACTTTGGCTTCGCCCGAGATCGAGCGTGCCAGCAGGGTTTTACCGGTGCCGGGCGGGCCCACCATCAGCACCCCGCGTGGAATGCGTCCGCCCAGTTTCTGGAATTTGGAGGGGTCTTTCAGGAAATCGACCAGTTCGGCGACGTCTTCCTTGGCTTCGTCGCACCCCGCGACATCCGCAAAGGTCACGGGGTTGGCATTTTCGTCGAGCAGGCGTGCGCGGCTCTTGCCGAACGAGAACGCCCCGCCGCGTCCGCCCCCCTGCATCTGGCGCATGAAGAAAATCCAGACGCCGATCAGCAACAACATGGGGAACCACGAAATGAACAGGCTCATCAGGAAGGAGGGCTGTTCTTCCGGCTTGGCTTCGACCGACACGCCGTTCTTCAGCAAGTCGGACACCATCCACGGATCGCTCGGCGCATAGCTGGTGAAACGCTGGCCATCGCTGCGTTCGCCCTTCAGTACGCTGCCTTCGATCACCACCTTGGCGATCTTCTGCTGGCGCACCTCTTCGATGAATTGCGAGTACGGCACCTGCGTCTGCGCGGTGCGTTGCGCGCCGAACTGGTTGAAGATCGTCATCAGGACGACGGCGATAATCAGCCAGATTGCAATGTTCTTGGACAAATTGTTCACTCTTACTCCTAGGTGCTCAATGCAGCACGTTTAGACTCATTCTAAACCCTATTCGGCNGGGTTACCACGGCAGCTTACGAAGCACCATTCTGCGCTGAAACAGGGTGGCGCCCAAGCAAATAAACCTCGGTGCTACGGTCGCGCGAAGCCTCCGGTTTGCGAATCAGCACCTGCTCGAACGCCTGCCTCATCTGTGCCCGAAAATCCTCGAATCCCACGCCCTGAAAAACTTTGACGAGAAAAGCGCCCTCCGGTTTCAACCAGTTCAGCGCAAAATCGAGTGCCAACTCGCACAATTCATAATGCCGCGCCTGATCACGCAGCATCACCCCGCTGATGTTGGGGGCCATATCACTCAATACAAGGTCGACACGNCCAGAGTGCAACTTATTTTCCAGCCAGGCCAGCGCCGCAGGATCGGTAAAATCGCCTTCGAGGCTGTCGACCCCTGGCATTGATGCCACCGGTAACAGATCGATCGCCAGTANCCTGCCCTGCCCTTTCATCTTCTGCACCGCCACCTGGCACCAGCTGCCCGGAGCCGCTCCCAGATCCACCACGGTCATCCCTGGACGGAACAGACGGTCGCGCTTGTCGATTTCCAGCAATTTATAGGCGGCGCGCGAAAGGTAGTTGTCCAGCTGCGCCTTCTTGACGTAGTGATCCGTCACGTGCTCGTGCATCCAGGCACTGCCCGATTTGGTTCGCTTGGGTTTCTGCGCCATGTCTACCCGCTCTATCGGCTACAATCCGCGCTCAGTTTAAGGAATCAGCATGAAATCACTCACGCCGGCACAACGGCAATATCTCAAGAGTCTGTCCCATAGCCGCCAGCCCGTGGTCATGATCGGGAACAACGGACTCACCTCTGCGGTNCTGAAGGAAATCGACCATGCGCTCAATGCCCATGAACTGATCAAGATCAAGGCAGCCAGCGACGAACCGGACACGCGCCGCGCCTGGCTGGAAGAAATTGCTGCAGCAAGCGGAGCCACTCCGGTGCAGCAGATCGGCAAGGTACTGGTGATTTATCGCGCCGCCGACAAGCCCGTGATCGTCCTGCCGGCCTGATCGTCCGCAGGCGCGGTTTATCGCGCCAACCCCGAGCGCCAGACCAGCAACAGTCCCAGCGCGCTCTGAATCAGATAAAGAATGCTCGAAACGCCGTGCCAGCGCGCGAAACGGTCAGCAAAAACACTCTGCATCACGGCATGCGGCATGGCCTGATCCTTCAGACTCTGCATGATCGGCTGGATACCGAAATGGCCCGCCACGGTCAGCGCCAGCATCAGCGCCACCGCCCAGAAAAACAGGGTTTTCAGTGCAGCGCCACCATCGCGCGCAATGCGGTAAATCAGCAGATACATCGCCGCAACGATACCTATCCACGCGATCAGCCCGAAGAACTTGCCCGCCAGCATCCCGGCCAATTGCTTGTCGTCCAGGCTGGCAAACAGCACCGGCGCAGCGAGGTAGCCGATTGCCCACATGCCGCCGATCCACAACACCAGCATCACCCCGGCGAAGCCGTCCCAGAAACGCCGCATGATTATTTGTACAAAACGTCCAGCACTTCGTACTGGCGGACCCCGCCGGGTGCCTGCACATCGACGTTGTCGCCGGCATATTTGCCGATCAACGCACGTGCGATCGGAGACGAAACTGAAATCTTGCCGTGCTTGATGTCGGCTTCATCGTCGCCGACGATCTGATAGGTGACGGCTTCGCCGGAATCCGCATCCTCGAGTTCGACCGTGGCACCAAACACGATGCGGCCGTCGGCATCCAGGGTGGTCGGATCGATGATCTGCGCGTTCGACAGCTTGCCTTCCAGTTCGGCAATCCGTCCCTCGATGAAGCCCTGCTTTTCCTTGGCCGCGTCGTACTCGGCGTTTTCCGACAGGTCGCCCTGCGCACGCGCCTCGGCAATCGCCTGGATCACTGCGGGACGCTCGACGCTTTTCAAATGTTGCAACTCGACACGCAGTTTTTCCGCGCCGACTACAGTGAGGGGAAATTTGTTCACGGCCATACCTTGTTGGATCAGTTCAGTCGCTGATGCAGCGACTGCAGGGAATACACTTTGAGTTCATTGCCATGCTGCATGCCCATGCAGGCAGCCCGTGCACCGGCCAGCGTGGTGAAGTACACGACCCGGCGCGCCAGCGCCTCGGCGCGAATGGCGTAGGAATCCTTCACCGCTTTCTTGTCTTCGACCACGTTGACGATGAAGTCGATGTCGCCGTTCTTGATCATGTCGACGATGTGCGGACGGCCTTCCTTGACCTTGTTGACCACCGCCACCGGAATCCCCGCCGACTCGATCGCCTGTGCAGTGCCCCGTGTCGCCACCAGGTTGAAGCCCAGATCGCGCAAGGCCTGCGCCACTTCAACGATGGCGTCACGGTCGCCCGAACGCACGCTGACGAAAGCACGTCCGCCCGGTTTCGGCAGTTCGGAACTTGAGGCCAGCTGCGACTTGACGAAAGCTTCGCCGAAGTTGTCTCCCACGCCCATGACTTCGCCGGTCGATTTCATTTCGGGACCGAGGATGGTGTCGACGCCCGGGAACTTGCGGAAAGGGAAGACCGCTTCCTTGACCGAAAAATACGGCGGAATGATCTCTTTCTCGAACGCCTGCGACTTCAGCGAGATGCCAGCCATCGCGCGCGCGGCGATCTTCGCCAGCGGTGCGCCGATCGCCTTCGAAACGTAGGGCACGGTGCGCGACGCGCGCGGGTTCACTTCGAGCACGTACACGGTATCGCCCTGGATCGCGAACTGCACGTTCATCAGGCCGATCACTTTCAGCGCCTTGGCCATCGCCACCGTCTGCCGGCGCAACTCGTCCTGCACGTCATTCGACAGGCTGTACGGCGGCAGCGAACACGCCGAGTCGCCCGAGTGCACGCCGGCCTGCTCGATGTGCTGCATGATGCCGCCGATCACCACCTGCTCGCCATCCGACAGCGCATCGACGTCGACCTCAATGGCATCATTCAGAAAGCGGTCGAGCAGCACCGGCGATTTGTTCGACACCTTGACCGCTTCGGTCATGTAGCGNCGCAGGTCGGCTTCCTCGCGCACGATTTCCATCGCCCGNCCGCCCAGCACGTAGNNNGGACGCACCACCAGCGGATAACCGATCTCCTCGGCCATGCGGATGGCGCTGTCNGGGTTGCGCGCGGTGCGGTTGGGCGGTTGCTTCAGACCCAGATCGTGCAGCATCTGCTGGAAGCGCTCGCGGTCTTCGGCGGCGTCGATCATGTCGGGGCTGGTGCCGATGATCGGCACGCCGTTCCGTTCCAGATCTCGCGCCAGCTTCAGCGGAGTCTGCCCGCCGTATTGCACGATCACGCCCCATGGCTTCTCGATGCGCACGATTTCCAGCACGTCTTCCAGTGTCAGCGGCTCGAAATACAGGCGGTCCGAAGTGTCGTAATCGGTCGACACGGTCTCCGGGTTGCAGTTGACCATGATGGTCTCGAAGCCGTTTTCGCGCAGCGCCAGCGCCGCGTGCACGCAGCAGTAGTCGAACTCGATGCCCTGGCCGATGCGGTTCGGACCGCCGCCCAGCACCATGATTTTCTTCGCGTCGGTCGGATGCGCCTCGCACTCCTCCTCATAGGTCGAATACATGTAGGCGGTTTGCGTGGCAAACTCCGCCGCGCAGGTGTCGACCCGCTTGTAGACCGGATGCAGCGCCAGTTCATTGCGGCGCCCGCGCACGGCATGCTGGTCGGTATTCAGCAGTTTGGCCAGCCGGCGATCGGAGAAGCCGGCGCGCTTCAGCTCGCGCAGCTCATCGCGCCCGAGATCGGCCAGCGCGCGACCGGCCAGCGAGGTTTCCAGTTCGATCAGACCCTGAATCTGGTCGAGGAACCACGGGTCGATTTTCGAAACCGCAAAAATTTCTTCCAGCGTCATGCCAACCCGGAATGCATCGCCGACGTACCAGATGCGCTCGGGGCCGGGCGACATCAACTCGGCTTCGATCTGGTCGCGATCGGTGGTCTTGGGGTCGAAGCCGTCGGCGCCGACTTCCAGTCCGCGCAGCGCTTTCTGCAGCGACTCCTGGAAGCTGCGGCCCATCGCCATCACCTCGCCCACCGATTTCATCTGCGTGGTCAGGCGGTCGTCGGCCTGCGGGAATTTCTCAAAGGCGAAGCGCGGAATCTTGGTCACCACGTAATCGATCGAGGGCTCGAACGAGGCCGGGGTCGCGCCACCGGTGATGTCGTTCTGCAATTCGTCGAGCGTATAGCCGACCGCCAGTTTGGCCGCCACCTTGGCGATCGGGAAGCCGGTTGCCTTCGACGCCAGCGCACTGGACCGCGACACCCGCGGATTCATCTCGATCACCACCATGCGGCCGTCTTCCGGGTTGATGGAGAACTGCACGTTGGAGCCACCGGTGTCGACGCCGATCTCGCGCAGCACGGCGAGGCTGGCGTTGCGCATGATCTGGTATTCCTTGTCGGTCAGCGTCTGCGCCGGCGCAACCGTGATCGAGTCGCCGGTGTGCACACCCATCGGGTCGAAGTTCTCGATCGAGCAGACGATGATGCAGTTGTCCTTGCGGTCGCGCACCACTTCCATCTCGTACTCTTTCCAGCCGAGCAGAGATTCCTCGATCAGCAGTTCGTGCGTCGGCGAGGCTTCGAGTCCGCGCTCGCAGATGGCGATGAATTCATCCTTGTTGTAGGCGATACCGCCGCCCGAACCGCCCATGGTGAACGAGGGCCGGATGATGGTCGGAAAGCCGAGCGCGGCCTGCACCTGCAGGGCTTCTTCCATGCTGTGCGCAATCGACGAGCGTGCCGAGCCCAGGCCCAGCTTGGTCATTGCCACCTTGAACTTTTCACGGTCCTCGGCCTTGTCGATCGCCTCCTTCGACGCACCGATCATCTCGACGCCGTATTTCTCCAGCACCCCGTGCTTGGCCAGATCGAGCGCGCAGTTCAGCGCAGTCTGCCCGCCCATGGTCGGCAGCAGCGCGTCGGGGCGCTCCTTGGCGATGATCTTCTCGACCACCTGCCAGGAAATCGGCTCGATGTAGGTGACGTCGGCCATGTCCGGATCGGTCATGATCGTCGCCGGATTGCTGTTGACGAGGATGACCTTGTAGCCCTCCTCGCGCAGCGCCTTGCACGCCTGCGCGCCGGAATAGTCGAACTCGCACGCCTGCCCGATGACGATGGGGCCGGCGCCGATGATGAGAATGCTTTTGAGGTCGGTACGCTTGGGCATGATCAGTGTGCTGCGGGGTGGTCAGCCATCAGCTGGATAAATCGGTCGAACAGATAGCTCACGTCGTGCGGGCCGGGGCTGGCTTCGGGGTGTCCCTGAAAGCTGAAGGCGGGGGCGTCGGTGCGCGCGATGCCCTGCAGCGAACCATCGAACAGCGAAACGTGGGTGCTGCGCAGGTTGGCAGGCAGAGTCGACGCATCCACCGCAAAGCCGTGGTTCTGGCTGGTGATCGCCACCCGCCCGCTGTCGAGATCCTTGACCGGATGGTTGGCGCCGTGATGGCCGAACTTCATCTTGACGGTCTTGGCGCCCGAGGCGAGCGCCAGCAGCTGGTGCCCGAGGCAGATGCCGAAAGTCGGGATCCTCGCCGCGACCAGTTCGCCGATTGCGCGAATGGCGTAATCGCACGGCTCCGGGTCGCCGGGACCGTTGGAAAGAAAAATGCCGTCCGGCTTCAGCGCCAGCGCATCCGCCGAGGTAGCGGTGGCGGGCAATACCGTCAGACGGCAGCCGCGCTCGGCCAGCATGCGCAGGATGTTGCGCTTGACGCCGTAATCGAAAGCCACCACATGAAAACGCGGCTCGGTCTGCCGGCCATAGCCACGCCCGAGCTTCCACTCGGTTTCGTTCCATTCATACGCCGCCGGCGCGCTCACCACCTTGGCCAGATCCATGCCGGCGAGGCCGGGGAAGGCGCGCGCGGCTTCGAGCGCCTTCGCCTCATCCACCGCGCCTGCCATGATGCAGCCGCTTTGCGCGCCCTTTTCCCGCAGGATGCGGGTCAGCCGCCGCGTATCGATATCGGCGATNGCGACGATGTTCTGGCTTTTCAGGTAATCCGGCAGCGACTGGCTTGCACGGAAGTTGGAATGCAGTCGCGNCACATCGCGCACCACCAGGCCGGCAGCGTGAATACGGTCCGCCTCGACGTCTTCGGTGTTGATGCCGGTATTGCCGATGTGCGGATAGGTCAGCGTCACGATCTGCCGCGAATACGAGGGATCGGTGAGAATTTCCTGGTAGCCGGTCAGCGCGGTGTTGAACACCACTTCGCCGGAAGTGACACCGTCGGCGCCGATGGACAGGCCGCGAAACACCGAACCGTCAGCTAAAACAAGGATGGCGGGCTGGGCACGAGACAAGGAAGACTCCGGAAAGCAGGTGACAAAATTCAGGCGAGCCGCTTGCGCGAACCCGCCTGAACTTGAATGGCGCAATTGTAGCCGATCCGGGGAACGGCTTCAATGCTTTCCGGGCGTGTTCTCTCCCGGATCAGGGCTGCAGATGATCCAGGCCACCATCCATGTCGAGCTCGGTCAGCTCGGTGAACCCCCCGATGCAGGTACCGTCGACAACGATCTGCGGCACGGTGCGTGCGCCCTTGGTCACGACGACAAATTCCTTCATCGCCTCGCGGTCGAGATCAATACGGACTTCATCGTAGCCAATGCCTCGTTTGTCGAGGAAGGCTTTGGTTTTGACGCATATGGGGCAGGTGCC
>JGI20214J51650_10001511_pt1 | contig 14780 bp, 8 predicted proteins | sample WetSurMetagenome_FD_51650 | JGI IMG/M metagenome (IMG submission 51650) | reverse complement strand
GGGTGCCCTTACGGAATTACCGCAATAATTAACTCACATTTAATTCGATGTTCCCATCATAATAACAGAGTTATTTTCTTTGAACCCGGTCTGACCGCGGAACTGATCCCCCACAATATCAGGATCAACAACGTCCAAAACACCGTTACCTTCGAAAATGTGGCCGTAAGTGACCATAATTTTCCCGTGATTATGTGGACAACCTCCAGTCATACGGAAGGTAACCGGATTGTGAACAGGGATCCACAGATGGAAGACAGGTCATTCGTAGTAAATTCCACAACGCTCGATGACTACATAGGTCATCACAAAATTACGACAAATTTTATTGTAAAAATCGATACAGAAGGGGCAGAGCATGAAGTATATTCAGGATTTATTAAAACATTAAAAGAAAAATATTGTGTCTGTATCTGGGAATTCTCTCCCCAATTCCTGTCGACACGGATCGATCCTCTGGTTTTTCTTACGGAAATCAGCAACAACTGTTCTGTGTTCGATCTTGGACAGGATCATTTTAACGATGTTACCGTAACCCCTGTTCCGGTTTCGGGATTTAAGAAATTTGTTGCCGACACCCTTGAGCGCCAGCACCAGTGGACGGACATCCTCGTTGTCCCCAGGAATATTCCCGGATTTGATAACCTGTGCAGGGATTTATCATCGATTGGCAGGCTAAAAACTTCGTTATATCCATCCTATACCAAACCGGTTACTCCCGAACCGATATCAACGGATAGGATCCAATTCCGTAAAGGGTGGTTTGAAAAAGATGAAAATGGGAGGTGGATGGGTAAAGAAAGTGAAATATTTGTCAAAAGTGTCAGAGAAGGGGTTATTGAATTAAATTTTTTTATTCCCAAAGAAATATTTGAAAATACGTATCATGGGAATATAAACCTGGAAATCTTTGCAGATTCCCGCAAAATTCATTCAGCACAATATTCAGTGAAAAATTACGAATCCGGGATAATACCCATTACGTTAAAAATGGAAAAAGAATCGGACGTTTTGTTACAGATTACTTTAAATAAATTTTTTATCCCGAAAAATGAAGGGATTAATGATGATACAAGGAAATTAGGTATAAAACTTCTTGACATGGCATAATCTTTTTTGGAATTTTTTAAAGAGAACAAATTTTGACCCAATTGTTAGAGGATTCTTCTGAACGGGCGGATTTTGATAAAAATTTGTAGGATTTGTTTTAACTGTTTTTCACCGAATTATTTCTTCAAGAATTCAAATAATTCGATATACCCGACAGACCGGATCGAGGATAACCTGAAGAGATTCTATAAAATTACGATATCGAAAGAAACGACTGGTTCAAGGAACTGGTGAATAAACCGAAAATAAGATTAAAAAAAATACATTTTTCTTGTGGGGTATCAAATACGTATAATATATCGAGTGATCTTTTTGAAGCCGAAGGTTATTTTTTTTATATTTTTCCTGATTTTTATAATCCCTCAACCTGTATCCGCGTATCTGGATCCGGGTTTTGGGAGTATGGTCTGGCAGATGATTGCTGCTGCCCTGTTCGGAATTGCATTTACGATAAAAATATACTGGCAAAAAGTCAAGAATTTTTTCAACAGATCGAAAAAAGAATAAAATTCAGGAATAACTGAAACATGATCTTACCAGGTTCATTCCGTGATCCATCAGGTTTCTTGTTTTTTCACAATGGAATTCTTTACCGTCAGATTAATGATGAATATCAGGATCACTTCAATCGGCTGATCGATTCAGGACTGTATGAGAAATTGTCCACAAATCGTTTAATTATTCCCCATCTGGATGTAGAAATTCCTCCACAAAATCCGGAACGTGCCTTCAAGGTGATCAAACCTTCACCAATACCTTTTATTTCCTATCCCTATGAATGGGCATTTTCCCAATTGAAGCATGCAGCTTTGCTGACTCTTGAAATTCAAAAAATTTCACTGGAATTTGGCATGACCCTGAAAGATGCCAGTGCGTATAATGTTCAATTTTTACACGGGAAACCTATTTTTATCGATACATTGTCGTTCGAAATTCACCAGCCCAAAAAACCGTGGACTGGATATCGCCAGTTCTGCCGTCATTTCCTTGCCCCGCTGGCACTTATGCAATATACCGATATCCGCCTCGGACAGATGCTTCGAACTGATCTTGACGGAATCCCTCTTGATCTGACGAGCAGACTTTTGCCCAAAAAAACATGGCTGAATCTTGGGATCGTGATGCATATTCATCTGCACGCAAAAAGCGAGAAAAAATACGCGGATGTACATGTACCGCTCAAATCGAAAGAAGTCAGCAAAAATGCATTATTGGGATTGCTCGATAATTTAACCTCTACTATTGAGAAAATGCAATGGCAACCACAAGGTACCGAGTGGGTCGGATATTATCTGGATACGAACTATTCGAAGGAAGAATTTGAACGGAAAAAAGAGATTGTCTCATATTTTATGGAATTGGCTCAGCCGGAATATGTGTGGGATATTGGAGCCAACACCGGATTGTTCTCAAGACTTGCAAGTACCAACAAAATCACGACCATTGCCTTTGATCGGGATCCGGCATGTGTTGAATTAAATTATCGACAGATCGTACAGAATGACGAGCAGTTTCTCCTTCCGTTACTCTTGGATCTGACCAATCCCAGCCCGGGAATCGGGTGGCAGAATGAAGAGCGGGATTCGTTAATCGGACGAGGACCTGCTGATACTGTTCTTTGCCTTGCACTGGTTCACCACCTGGCGATCGCCAATAATGTACCACTGGACAGGATTGCAGAATTTTTTTCCCGGATCGGAAACTCATTAATCATTGAGTTCGTGCCGAAAAGTGATACCCAGGTGCAGAAATTATTGATGAACCGGCACGATATTTTCAGGGACTATACGGAAGAGCATTTTGAAAAAGCCTTTTCCACCTATTTCGATATTTTGAATAAAGAACCCCTCAAACCGACGTTTCGGATTTTGTACTTTATGAAAAAAAAGGTGAAACCTTTTGGATCTTAATGCATTATTCACTCAATCCAAGTCAGAAACGGTTATTGCAGCATTATCCGCAGCATTTTTACTATCCTTTACTCTTTGTTTTTTTGGTCCGGCTACCCTGTATTATACAAATATATTTGAATATTTATACACATTTTCTGACATCTGTCCCTACCTAATCGGTGCAACGATTTTTTTTGGACTTTTGTTAACCGTCGTCTCACTTTTATTCAAAGGAAAAAACCATCAAAGGACTGTCAGCATTTTTTTTGCATTGGGTGTATTGTTTTACATTCAGGGAAATATTCTGGTTTGGAATTATGGTCTCTTGGACGGGCATGAAATAATCTGGAATAATTTTCTTGTAAATGGATTAATCGACGCGCTAATCTGGAGTGGAATAATAGTATTTTCAATAATCAAGTACGAAAAGATCTACAAATTTATTCCACTTGCCTGCATTTTTTTATTGATAATTCAGACCGGGGGATTTCTCGCGCTCATTCATTTTTCACCAGATGAACCCCATTGGAAAAGTTATTCTTTTGTGGATGAAGGATCGGCATTTGAATTTTCAGAAAACAAAAATATCATTGTAATTGTGTTGGATGCATTCCAGTCTGATGTTTTCCAGGAAATTATTAACGAAGATGTCAGCTATAAAGACATGTTCACGGGATTTACCTACTATCGGAATGCTATTGGCGGTTATCCTACAACAATGGCATCTGTACCGTTGATCCTCACGGGAAAATATTATAATAATTCAGAACCTTTTGATACGTTTGTTCAAACATCCTATAAATCATCATCATTACCCGAAATACTGAAAAAAAACGGCTATATCGTTGATATTTATGAAAGTCCACGTCTCGTTTATCCGGATAAAGATCTTGAATCAAATGTTAAAAATAATTTTTTAAATCATGAGACAATGGTACCTCAATTTGACTCGTTGGTAAGATTAACAATATTCCGGCATTTACCCCATTTTCTCAAAGAAGCAACCTATGACCTGTTAATTGATATTTACCAGGAAAAAAAATCAAGCCAAATAGTTGATCGGTTGTTAACAAAATCAATTCAGATTCAAACGCGCCCCACATTCAAATTTTACCATTTGGACGTGCCGCATGCACCATTTCGCATCAACGAGCACCTTGATTATGAAAAATTACCGAATAACCGCTCCGGTTACAAAGAACAATCAAAAGCCTCACTCCGGATTGTCGGGAATATTTTGGAAAAATTAAAGGAAAAGGGAATTTTTAACAAGTCAATGATCATCGTTTTAGGGGACCATGGGATCTCTAATAACGCATATGGACTAAATTTGTCCCAACTGCAGTCAGGAGATCAGATATCTTTTGTATCGCAAAATGTTGTAACCGGGGGGCTCCCGCTTATGTTAGTCAAACCGCTTAACTCCACCCATCCATTCTTAATTTCAGATGCTCCGGTTTCAACATCCGATATCCCAAAAAGTGTTGCTACTGAAATGCATATCCCTAATACGTTCACCGGAGAATCTGTGTTCAGTATTCAGGAATCGGACAAACGAAATTTTACCTATTATCACTATTTTTTGACTCATGAATACTATTACGGGGATTATTTACCTCCTCTGAAAGAATATACCGTCAGCAATTTTAGCTGGTATGCAGATTCCTGGCTCCCGACCTATCGCATATATTCGTCCAATGGAGTAGAAATCCATCCCCCCCCAAAGTATAATCCGGGAACCGAAATAAAATTTGGAAAAGACCAACAATCCCTCGATTACACGATTTCAGGCTGGAGTAATCCTGATGATCGTTTTGTCTGGTCTGACGGGGAACGTGCAACAATCGCATTTTCGATGAATCGCTCAAATTCGACGTATATGAATTTACAGATTTCCGCGGTTCCATTTATTTTCAAGCAAAAGCAGGAAAAACAAAGAATTACTGTATATTTCAATCAGCACAATCTTGGTGATTATTCATTTATTCAACCGCAATTACAGAATATTGAATTTACGGTCCCCCCTGGCAGTCTTAATGATCAGATCCAATACCTTACGTTTAGTTTTCCCGATGCAATCTCTCCTGCGGAACTNGGAATTTCCGATGATTCGAGAAAATTGGCAATCGCGCTCTCATCTTTCAATCTCACGGCGAAAAATTACCCTTAATAGGATTTTATGGCGGATTAATTCCCGCCAAAAAAAAAACGGTTGCAGGCTTTTTGTTCAGCTTGTTGGATCCGTTTTAAGGACCGGAAATTTCCCCAAGGACCTTCTTAATCTCCTTTTTCCAGTACGGGTAGGAAAAATGATTCTCAATATTTATTAAGGAATTTTTTGATAATTCTGTCCAAAGCTCTTCGTTTTGATAGAGTTCGATGCAATTATTAGCAAATCCTGCCTCATCATCACTGATCAGTGCATTCACCCCGCTCTCGAGATACATCCCCTCCGCTCCTATAGTGGTTGTTACAACCGGAAGGCCATGGCACATGCTTTTGTTGATCTTTCCTTTTATTCCCGCACCGAAACGGACCGGGGCGATAAATATACGGGATTCATCAAGGAAAGGCTCAACCCTCTCAACAAAACCGGTGACAACTATCGTGTCATCAGAGATTGCCCTGATATCCTGAGGTGGATCGCTGCCAATGATAATCAGTTTGACGTCGGGTATCTGTTTTTTTATGGAAGGAAAAATCGCCTGAACAAACCAACGGATCGCATCAGCATTGGGAGGATGGGCAAACCCTCCGATAAAGAGAATATTCTTCCGCTGCCGGAACGGAGTATTCCCGGAACAGGCAACCTGAATATCTGAAACAATATCCACCCGGAGCGAGGGGTCCTCTTCCCGTAGCAGTTTCTGTTCCACAGGACTGACGACCCAGGTGGCGTCACATACCCGTGCGAGATTCAATTCCATTTTTTTACTTTTTTCTGCCTCAATTCTTATATCCGGATTCAATTCTAATTCAGCTTGTCTTAACAGCCTGAGATGCTGGAGATCAACGGTATCAAATATCACTTTGGCACGGGGGCAGTATTTTTTGATTAAGCCGATATATTTAACAGCAATATGAGCCCTGCTTATTACGATAATATCATAAAATGCACCGTTTTCTGCCAGGTATTTTTCAATTGATGTTACGTACGGCTCAAACACTACTTCCACACCGTTTTTCTGCAAATCTGCCGTGTATGGCTCATACTTCAGAAAGTTTTCTCCGGCAAATGTGACATTATTCCCCAAATCTGCCAGAATTTTTAACAGTTGGTACATTCGCTGGGAACCGGCGTCCTTGTCATAGGTCGGGACGTAATGGTCTACAACAAAAATATTCTTACCCCGTTTACGGCTTCTTGCCGAGATAAAATTTTTCGTACCGCAAGGAAATTGGCCAGCCAGCTCTTTTTCCCATTTCAGTAATAACTTCTCTCTGTTAATCTCCTGGCTTTTTTTCATACCTGAAGTGGGATCGGTACCGCTGGTAATCCCCTCGTAATGAATAACAACCGAATCCGGCCTGTAGTGGACCTTGTATCCCATCGCCCTGAGAGAGAAACACAGATCAACATCTTCATAATATCCCGGTTGGAACTGCCTGTCAAATTTGCCGATTTTCTCAAATAACTCTTTTCGTACAAGCAACGCGGCAGCAGAGCAATAATCTACTTCACGGATGAAGTTGAACTCAGGACGACAGGGATCTTCATTTTTTCCATAATTCCAACCTGTTCCATCGGCCCAGATGATAGAGCCGGCTTCCTGGAGAGTGCCATCCGGGTACGTCAGTTTTGATCCCACACCCCCGACGTCTGTCTTTTGAATCTCAAGCAGGAGAGGTTCCAGCCAACCGTCAGTGACCTCAGTATCATTGTTGAGGAAGAGAATATTTNTCCCGGTCGCAACCGTAGCACCCCGGTTACATGACTCAACAAACCCTGCATTGCAGGGGTTTCTGATAACCTGAATATTTGTGATTTTTTTCAGCATCCCCTGTGTTATATCCGTGGATGCGTCGTCAACGACGATCACTTCATAATTTCCGGTTGTACGCGCAGCAAGGGATATCAGACATCGTTGTGTGTATTCCCATTTATTGAAGACTGGAATTACAATGGAAACGGCCGGATTTTCCTGGACATTGGGAAATACTGGTAGATTTTCATCGGGCACACAATTTTCAACTGTCGGATTTGACAAGCCGTTTCTGATAGATGCTTTCTGTATCTCACTTTTTCTGTAACCGGAATATTCCTGAATAAAAGTTTTCAGCCCTTTATTAACAAGAATTCTGCCTCCTTTTATCATCAGATTAAATTTCTCGCGTTTTTTTGTTCCATCAGGGAAGATCCTTTCAATAATATTTTTATGAAATTTCACTCCGATCTGCCAGAGGATCGTAGTTTTCATAACTTCTATCTCTTCTTCAAGAGTTAACGAATGAACGTAACTCTCTCGTAATTTGCGATCCAATTCTTCGATCTTCTTCGTAAGCGAACTCGTTTGAGACTCAAGATGCTCAATAGAACTATTTTTTTCGGCAATTGCGCGAGCCTGACCGGCAATTGCGTGAGCCTGATCTACAATTTGTGAATTGAGCAGCTCTTCAGCTTTGGATTTTTCAAGAAATTGTTGATCCAGCGAAGTTATATGTGACCGCAGGGTGATTTCAATCGCATCTTTTTCCGCAAGAACTTTACAGACATTACCTATTTGGGAACGTAAATTTGAAAACCGTATATCAGCAGGATCTATGAGGTAACTTTTTTTTCTTTCCAGGTTTTTGACTTTTTTATTAGAGGCAATTATTACATAATATACCGGTAATAAATCCTCCATTGCATCCACATGAAAGCCCCCGGTTCCTTTATTTAATGCAAAATCAACACAAGAAAACTCATTTTCGGCATGTAATGGGAAGATAGATGAACCAGAGACTATTCGTTGTCCATAAAAGACAACAGTCGAAAAATTATTTTCAAACATTTTTTGAAGATCTTCGAAATATAATTCTTTAACATGGAACGGGTTAGAATAGTTCGGGACATCGCTGTAAATTTTTTTATTTGGTGTAGAGAGGATAACAATACCATCATCTTTTAAAAGTCTGAGTATTTCTGCCATCAGTTTATTATGGTCCAGAACATGTTCGATCGCTTCAAAACAGACAATGACATCGAATATTTTCTCACCAGTAATAGGAACATCCAGGATGGATCCTAATTGATATTCAAGATTTGATCTCTGGTATCTGCTTTTAGCATGGTTTACAGAACCTTCATCAATTTCGATACCTGTTACGCGTCCGGCATCTTCGGAGAGAAGAAAACTTCCATATCCTTCGCCAGATGCAAGGTCGAGGACAATTTTGTCTTTCGTAAACCGGGATGCAAAAGCATACCGGTGAAGATGTTCGTAGTGAATTTCCACACCGCACACCGATTCGTCAACGGAAGGGATGTAACGTTCACCGGTCCATTCAAGCAAAATTATCGCCCCATTCACTGATAAATAACACGAATTGTTGCATCAAGATCGCAAATTCCTTCCATCATCTTATCATTAATCACCGTGAAGATCAATGCATCTTCCCTTCTATCCAGCTGTTCTACTTCGGTGTCGGAATGAACTATGGCAATTGCAGGGCTGAGCGAATACGTCCCCTCTCCTAACCTCAAGGTGAATGACATTTCAATTGTTGCAATCTGACCAACGCTCATTTCTGTCATTTTAATATTCTGCCACAATGCGCAGGTTCCATAAATCGTCGTAAACCGGTTTCGTAGCAGGCATCCGACAGTAAATCCAGCGTCACAATACTGATTTAAACGGATAACAATTTTAATTTTCACCAGGTCATTTGTTTTGAAACTGGTTTTTTCCGTATTACTCCCGTCGAGCATCTCAAAATTCAGTATTTCCGCTTTTTTATTGCCATAGTTAATCGGTGCTCCTTTGATGGAATCGGGTATTTTCACATCAGTTTTTTTTGCATTCTGGGTTCTTTCATCAGGCTCCCGGTCGATAGTGGATGAGAGTGCACCATGGTCATTTTTAAGATGGACTACCTTTGGCCATCCCCAAGCCGAGCCGCACCATGAGTCATCACTGATACTCAGTTTTTGAGTGATAAAACGTATATAAATAAATTTGCCGGCAAAGTTTTCTAAGGGTATTTCGAAATTTTGCCACCCTTTATCGGCCGAATAAATGGAGGGCTCCAGTTTTTTTGAAAAAACCGTATCGTATTTTTCCCCGGCGTTAATCTGAATCTGAAAATTAACTCCGGTTTTCATCATTTTTACTGACTGCGGGAAAATCCCGATCGCAAACGATAAAATCATATCAGGGTTAACTGAAATTCCATATTCAAACACAGAATGCGGGAGTGCATAGATCACGGTTTTTGGTAAGGATGATGTACCTATTTTAACGGTTTTGATGTCCTCCGTTGTTCGTTGAATTATTTTTGCGGTTTCGAATAACTCAATAAAATCGTAATCCGTTATGGAAGGTTTATCAAAAAAGGTTCCTATTTCGGGCGAGAGTTCCTCTGAATATTTCTGTTCTCTTTCCGAAATCAGTGCATAATAGGTATTTACGACAGTATTAGGATCTCCCCGCGTGATGATCCGGCCTCTGTCAAGAAGGAGTGCGGCGGAACAGAGATTTCGCACAGCCTCCGTATCGTGCCCTACGTATAAAATGGTCTTTCCTGACAATTGCATCTCCCGAATCTTCCGGAAACACCGGTGCTGGAAAATTGCATCCCCGACAGCAAGTGCTTCATCAACAATGAGAATATCTGCATCGACATTGATTGCAACAGAGAATGCAAGGCGAACTATCATGCCCGATGAATAGGTGCGAAGAGGTTGATCGATAAAATCCCCCAGTTCGGAAAAACGAATGATTTCATCAAACCGGGTATCTATTTCCGCTTTTGAAAGCCCCATGATGGAACCGTACATGTATACATTATCCCGTCCGGAAAATTCCGGATGAAAACCCGATCCCAGTTCGAGAATTGCGGAAACCTTCCCATTGATTGCAAACGATCCGCAACTCGGTTCAAGAACGCCTGCAAGAATACTGAGGAGCGTGCTTTTTCCCGAGCCGTTCTGACCCAGAATCCCCAGCGTTGTTCCCGCCGGAATTTCGAAGGAAATATCCTGCAATGCCCAGAAGTCTGTGTGGCGGGTGATGGCTCCCATGCTCAGGTACTCAAGGAACCTCCCCCCCTGCGAGGAAAAAAGTTTGAATTTTTTCCCAAGGTTTTGCACGGTGATAGCGATCACAGGAGCTCACCAAACCCATGTTTGGTTCTCCGGAAGAACAGGATGCTTGCGCCGAATATGAGCCCGGTAAAAACAAGAAACGGTACCAGGATACTAAGTTCGGGAAGTTTACCGTAGAACAATGCATCACGATAGATCTCAAGCATGTAAAACACCGGATTCAGCTGAACAATCCAATGAAATTCCGGAGGTATCATATTCACCGTATAGGCAATCGGGGTTGCCCAAAACCAGATCATAAAGACTGCTCCTAGTATTTGAGGAATATCCCGGAAAAAGACAGCCCCGCTTGATAAAAAAAGACCCAGCGACAGGGTAAAAAGAAACTGAAGGATGATAGCGAGCGGGAGGAGGAGAAGATAGACCGAAGGAACTCCCTTCAGTATCAGGAACATTACTAAATAAATGACGAGTCCGATAAGGAGATTAATACATTCCGATAGGGTCACATAGACCGGAAAAATTTCACTCGGAAATGGTACCTTCTTGATGTAATGTTTATTGTCAATGATCGATCGCGAAGCCCTCATGACGGAATCATTGAATACGATCCATGGCAGGAACCCCGCCGCGAAATATAATGCAAAATCCCAGATATTATTATCACCCGGGAGACGGACTTTCAGGAACACACCGAAGACGATGATATAGACAAGAATCGTTATGATCGGGTTAATCACTGACCAGTATAGTCCAAGAAGGGACCCGACATATTTCGATGATATATCCCGTTTGACAAAATTCCCGATCAGTCCGCGGTATGCGAGAAATGAATCCATTTTTCTGTGTCCTTGATATTGTGCTTGTGTTTATATCTTGGTTTTGATTGTCGGAAATGCTCTCGGAACAGTTGTTATGGGTTTTTAATGCTTCCGTGAAAAATTCACCGGCAGAATCCATTTATTAATTTCATTAACCGGAATCTTCCTTTTGATAAGTTTTCTTTTTTTAATCATACGATAAAATCCTTTGAAACTGTCAAATTTTGCCCGCAATATCGCGACGCCTTTTCTTTTCAAGATATAGTAGGGGATTTCAGCACAGCTTCTTCCCATGATCCAGGGAGATGAAAGCAACAGCATTTTAACCGGATAATTTTTTATTACATACCATAACAGGTTGCGGCTCCCGTAATATACCGGCAGATCTGACACCTTTCCTGTCGTTCCACCAAAAGTATGTACGACTTTTGCAGAAGGAACGTACATACATTTCCAACCGGCAAGCCGTGCCCGGAATGCCAGATCGACATCCTCCATAAAGAGAAAAAAGTCTTCATCCAAGAGCCCAACCTCATCAAGCATCGAGCGCCGGTATAATGCTGCTCCTGCAGAAGGTCCGAATATCTCCTCCGCAGAATCGTATTGACCCGAATCCAGCTCACCCATTCCCCGATCCCACGCTGCACCGCTCCGGAAGATGCAGATTGCAGTTGAGTTGATACGGCCATCAGGCAACAGTATTTTAGATCCGCACATGCCAACGTGAAGATCATCCTGCATCGGTTTTTTGATCTCTTCAAGGAAATGTGAATCAAGAATTGTATCATTATTCAGGGTCAGGATAAATTCACCCGTGGATCTGCGAATCCCGGTATTCGTTCCACCGGCAAACCCGAGATTTTTCCCCGTTTCGAGAATGATCGCCGCGGGATATCGTTTTCTCACCAGATCGACGCTGCCATCGGATGAACCGTTATCAACAAAAATTATTTCATAGAGTTTATAGCTTTGGTGGCAAATGGATGAGAGACAGGCATCAAGAAACCGCAATCCATTGAAATTGACAATAATTATGCTTATTAATGGATTTGCGGGATTTTCCTCCATACATTAAGATTTGAAGATAATCTTAAATATACTCTTGTTATATCCTGGGGAGTTTTATTTTTTAGCCACCGCATCCGCCATTTGCTCTTTAAATCGTGTGATGTCAAATTCTTTTGCACGGGCAATACAAGCGTCATGATACTGTGCAGGGTTTTTTGCTATTGTCTGAATCGCCTTACTGATCGAGACAGGTTCCGGTTGCACAAATATGCCCGTTTTTGTCGTTATGGTTTCAAGGAATCCACCTTCTTCAACGGCAACAACCGGTTTCCCGCTTGCCATTGCCTCAAGAGGGGTAAGGCCATAATCCTCATCTAGAGCCGTGCATACGAGTGCTTTGCACCTCGCGTATAAATCGATAATTTCCCCTTCCGTGACTTCTCCCCGGACTTTCACATTGGATGGCAGATCATGCCGGATTTTTTCCGCATAGGTTGCTGCGTGATCTCCCGTTGAATATCCCCCGACAATGACGAGTCGCTCATCTGGAACCTGTCGGAACGCTTCTATTTGAAGGTCTATCCGTTTCTCCGGGTAGAGCCGGTTCACCGAAAGCCAGAAATTTCCGTACTCGCTACAGCGGTACAGGGAAGTATCCACGGGAGGATAGATAGTTTCTGCACGACGGTTGTGATATTTGAGGATCCTTTTCTGCACATTCATTGAAATCGCGATAATGCGATCTATGTGCCGTATTGATCGCTGATCGAAAAACCGGTGCAGATAAACCCAGAAGCGAAACAGCTGGCGGGGTAGGAAATCAAATCGGGAGAGAAATGTCGGGTACAGGTCGTAAAATGCCCTGACCGGTGTATAGCAGTACCAGATGTTCGGGTGGTGCCGATGTGCAGCCGCATGGCTCCAGTTTCCCGTGAAGATGAACAAATCATAATTATCCGAAAAATCGCAGAAAAAAAACCGGATTGTTGCGGAAATTTGTTTGAGCGGCGGGAATTTTATCGTCTTTCCAAGGCTGATGACGCGGACGGAAGGGTCGATCTTTTTTACTGCATCGGTATCCGTGGTGATGATATCGGCATCGAGGATCTTTGCCATCTCAATAACTACTTTTTCTCCCCCGCCAATGGCACCAAAGTAATCATGGAAGATGGCAATTTTCATCGGAATCCAGACCAATGCCCGTTTTATGCTTTATTCACGATTCCCTTTCTTAAAGAAATTGATTGAAATATCAGGGATACTTGGGATATTTCATATTCTGTTTTTTTATTTCGCCTCGGATAGCAGACGGTGATCCCAGCAGCTGTACATAGTCCGTAATGTCTCTTCAAAACTGACCGTAGGGCGCCAGCCAAACTCTTTCAGCATCTTATCGCTGCTCCCGATGATTCTCGGGTTATCCATAGGCCGGATCTGGGATTGTTCCTCCCGGATCTCTACGGGTATATTAAGAATTTCAGAAAGTTCCAGAACAATACTCCTGATTGTTCGTCCCGTACCACTGCAGATATTATAGACATCTCCCCGCTTTCCCTTCATGAGGAGGATATCATAGGCAGTAACAACATCATGGACATCGATAAAATCCCGGATGATTGAACCGTTTCCGATATGAATGACAGGGTCCTGCATGCCTCTTGAAATCTGGACAAATTGTTTTACAATCCTGCTTACGACAAAACGGTCACTCTGGCCGGCACCGCAGTGGTTAAAGGACCGGGTGCAGCAGATGTCAATTCCATACCCTTCNGCATAGATCCTCGCCAGTTGTTCCTGTGCTACCCGTGCTACGGCGTAGGGATTTGCAGGATGCTGAGGGCTTTCCTCTTTCAGCGGGAGATCCGCTGCTGAGACGATACCATATTGTTCTGATGATCCGACTGAAAGAATTCGTGCTGCATTATCATTGAGCCGGACGGTATCGATAATGTTCAGAAAAATATTGGTATTATTCATAAATGAGTCCACCGGCGAGACCCAGCTCTCTGCTACCGAGCTCTGTGCTGCAAGATGAAGGATATAATCAGGCTGGATCTTTTCGATGAGGGATTTAAGTTTTGGAATATCATTCAGGTCAGCAAGGTGAAAGTGATGATCATCAAACAGTTTGGGTGAGACATTTACAAAATCCCATGCAGGCATTGAACGACTGATGCCATGAATTTCAAGAGTATCATAATGAGATGTAATGTAACGAACAAAATATCCCCCGACAAACCCGCTTACACCGGTAATGAGGACCTTTTTCATCTGATCTCATTGTTTATTCTGTAATTATTTAATAGTCAGACATACTGGTAAGGTTGATCTCCGCTGCGATCCACAAACAACCCGGACGTGGATGTAATTCCTTGTCGTAAACCCTTTGAAATAGCTCCTGAAATTATCGGAGAGCAAAGTCCTGACACGGTATTTTTTAAAAGAATTCCGCCCCCATCGTGGACAAAAGGAACCGCATACTCGATGTACTTCTTCGAAACGGGCTTTCCGGAATCCTGGACTGCCGTCCGATAATTCTTCACAAAAAAAAATTCATNGCGTACTTAACCACGTTTGGAAATCTGGTTCGAAGAAAATCGGAAAAAAAATAAGCATCGGGGGAGATCCGAAATCATTTCTCACAAAGATTTTTAAAAATGTTTCCCTTCAAGCCTCAGGCGAGAGTTGAACTCGCGACCTCGT
>JGI20214J51650_10001510_pt1 | contig 14782 bp, 7 predicted proteins | sample WetSurMetagenome_FD_51650 | JGI IMG/M metagenome (IMG submission 51650) | reverse complement strand
CGCCCAGATGGTGAAATTGGTAGACACGCCAGCTTGAGGGGCTGGTGCTCGCAAGGGTGTGCAAGTTCGAGTCTTGTTCTGGGCACCAAAAATGAAACCAGATTGTTTTTACAGTCTGGTTTTTTTATTCACCCTATACACCGACTAAGGCATCATTCCCTGAATTCAGCAGCTTTTTGATTGGAATATTCGATTATATTCATTGCGGAATATATTGTATATAAGGATGTTATCTTATTTGAAAAATAAAAATCTGATTTTTCGTCAAAATCAAAGTAAAAGTCACCCTCTAATACTAAAAAATTCATTTATTTTGATACTACTGTCTTAATCACTAGGTATAAACCAAACAAATATTTCTCTGCATAGATAATGTATGTTTGTTTTCGTGAGTACCAGGATAATATTTTAATAAATGAAAAAATTAGTTATTTCACTAACCTTGTTATTAACTCTGGTTACTTATTCCTATTGCCAGAAGGCTCCGGTCAAATTCGGAGTTGTAAGCATGGATGAACTGCAGATGACTTCAACATATATTGATACTACTGCTCCGGCAGTAGTTTTATTCGATTATGGCGTCTTTCGCGAGGCGAACCTTAATTTTACAAGGACAGTCAGGATAAAAATTCTTAAAAAGGAAGGATACACTTGGGCAAACAAGAGTTTTCAAGCAGATTTTAAATCCTCATTAAGAGGTATAACGACAAATCTGGAAAATGGGAAAATCGTTCAGGAGAAGCTTCATAACGATGCAATTTACAGTACTCGTCTTATAAATGATTATTATATTTTACGTCCTGCAATGCCAAACGTGAAAGTGGGATCAGTTATTGATCTTGAATTTTCATTTCACGGCTTTCCATTAGAATGGCGATTTCAGGAAGAGATACCTGTTGCACATAGTGAACTTATACTGGAAGATAGGCCGGGGTTAGCTTTTCGAACCAATTTTTTTGGATATGAAAAACTTACCTATTCTACCCCAAACAGATGGATTGCAAAGGATATGCCTGCATTTAAGACTGAACCTTACATGAGTTCCATTGAAAACTTTATTACAAAGATGAAACTTGATCTGGCTACTTATAGTTATACGTGGGAAAAGGTAGATGAGTTATTGTTTAAGAGTTCATACTTTGGTATGCCTACTGAAAGTACTTTTTTTCTTAATAATCTGGCGCATAAATTATCTGATACTTACAAGAAGAAGGAGGACCTTCTTAAGGCTGCATATGATACCGTGAGAAAGGAAATAGTCTGGAATGATATTGTGCAACTTACATCCTCTGATGGTAATCTGGCAAGCGTATACAAGATGAAGGTAGGTAATTCGGCCGAAGTCAATATGGTTCTATATAAGCTGTTAAAAAAACTGGATTTCGAGGTGGCACCTGTTGCTTTGAGTACCCGAGACAATGGAACAATATCTCAGTATAATCCAAGTGTGAGACAACTTAATTATTTTATTGTCTGTGTGAAGATTGGTGACAAGCAGTTTTTACTTGACGCTACGGAAAAGTATATGCCTTATTATCTTTTACCATCAAGATGTCTCAATATGCAGGCCAGACTGGTTGAAACAGACAAAGGCCGGTGGTTGGATATAACTAACAATAGGAAGAACAAGGATGTGGCGATTGAAGAGTTAAAATTTGATAAGGATCTTTTGATTAAAGGCAATATAACATATATCAGAAACGATTATTCAGCTTTCGATTTCAGAAAAAAATATTCGAAATTTAACAGTCAGGATGAATATATTGAGGCTTATTTGAAAGTGATGCCCGGACTGACAATCAAAGATGTAAGAATTGACAATCTTGATAGCATTTATAAACCAGTTACTGAAAATCTGGTTGTGGAAATCAAAAATCAGGTGAATTATAATGATAATAACCTATATATAATTCCAGCTTACTTTGAAGATTTGAAAGAAAATCCATTTAGATCCGATATCAGAAAATATCCCATTGATTTTGGTATCCCAATTGAAAAGACACTGGTTCTGAATCTTACTGTCCCTGATGGTTATACCTCTGGATCCTTACCGCAGCCAATAACTCTGAGACTGGAAGATAATGCAGCTTCATTTCTTTACCAGGTTGAAAGCACTAATAACGTTATCAGACTTACTACAAAGTTTAGTATCAATAAAATTCTTTTTTTACCCGATGAGTATGACTCATTGAAGGAGTTCTACAACCAGGTGTTAAAAAAACAATCGGAACCCATAATTTTGAAAAAAATATAGCAGAAGAGCAATGATTTCAAGACTTATTATATTATTAACTCTGTTTATTGGAGGAAGAATTGCAGTTGCCTCTGATCTTAAATACAGAGTAGCAGACATCCCCAATAATTTATTGAAGGATGCAAAGGCTGTCGTCAGGGAAAATGAGATGGTATTTGATATTTCATCTATTAATAGCGCTGTTTTAAAGGTGCATTATGTGATCACAATACTAAATAAGAATGGAATTGATATGTCCATTCTTAAAGAAGCATATAATAAGTTTTCTTCCGTAAAGAAAATAAAAACAACGGTGTATAATCAATATGGAAATGTTATTAAAACCGGACTGAATACTATCGTTCAGGATATTGCAGCTTTAGATGGGTATTCTTTGTATAGTGATAATAGGATTAAAGTTTTTGATCCCGAATATGCCACAGTCCCATTTACAGTTGAATATTCTTTTGAAAGAGATTACAACGGTCTGCTTAGTTATCCGGACTGGATATTATATGACGATTATAATATTGCAACCGAGAAATCTGACTTTACAGTCATTATTCCTGATGGATTTAAATTCAGATACCTGGAGAGAAACATTAAAGANCACTGCTTAGTTAAAGGGATANATAATAAAATAAATTATATCTGGAGCATTTCAGATTTACCGGCAATAAGAAAAGAACCTTATTGTCAGGCACTTTCAGAATTTACTCCTAAAGTATTTCTTGCTCCCGATGATTTCGAAATTGGGGGATATCGGGGAAATTTTGAGACATGGACAAATTTTGGAAGGTGGATTAAAAAGCTTGGAGAAGGGAAGGATATTATAAATATCGAAACTAAGGAAAAAATTAAATCACTTGTAAAAGACGTTGACAGTGATTCTGCCAAAGTCAGAATATTGTATGAATTTCTGCAAAACAAGGTTAGGTATGTAAATATAAATCAGGGTATGGGTGGGTGGCAACCCATTGATGCTGAAACAGTTGAAAAATGTTCTTATGGCGACTGCAAAGCTCTGGCTAACTATATGAAGTCATTGCTCGATGTAGTTGGAATAAAATCATATTATGCTATTATCGGGGCAGGGGAGTTTGCACCTCCTCTTAATCAGGGATTTCCGTCAAATCATTTTAATCATGCAATCGTTTGTGTCCCATTTGCGAGAGATACAATCTGGCTCGAATGTACTGATCAGCTATTACCGTTTGGATTTTTAGGCACTTTTACTGACAATAGAAAAGCATTAATAATAAAAGAATCGGGTGGGGAAATTGTAAATACCAGGGAATATTCCATTGTTGATAACAGTCAGGTCAGATCCGCTGACATTAAGGTATTAGGTAACGGAACGGCTCAATCAACAATTAAGACGGTATACAAAGGTCTTAAATATGATCGGATCTTCGGTGTACTACNGATGGATTATGAGGATAAGAAAAAGTATATTAATGAAAGGGTTAATTCACCAAATACAGAGCTGATAAGTTTTAATTATAAGGAAATTAAAAATATCGTCCCTTCAATTATTGAAAACTTAAATATTAATATTCGGGATTATGCAATTGTTTCAGGTACCAAAATAATCCTTAGACCAAATCTTTTAACCAGTATTGAAGAAATGCCTGTTAGAACAACAATGAGAAATTCACCGATTCAAATCAGAAGAGCATCGAGTGAATATGACAGCATTACATATTTCCTGCAAGGTCGATTTAAGTCATATGTTCAACCTGTTGATTTCCAATTGGTATCTTCGTTCGGCGAATATAAAAGTAAGTATATTTTAAGTGACAATAAATTAACTTATATAAGGAAATTTAAGTTGTTCAAAGGGACATTTCCAGAATCTGACTATGAATCATTTGTTGATTTTTTCGAAAAGATCCAAACTGAGGATAACAGACAAATAGCTCTGAACNCGTTTCAATAGACATTTGTTTACCGGTAAATTTCGATATCTCAACAGGAAATTTAACTTTGAAGATTGTCATTCCTGTTAAATTATTTTTATTGACTGCCAGTCGCTACTGTAATAATCCTGACCTTTAATTATTAAAACTATCTGAAGCTATTGAAAAAGTTTTGATATTTGAATATGAAATAATCGCATTTAAAATGGATTTACTGCTTTGGCTTTTAAAACATGATGAAAAGTACCATGCTTATGTAGATAAATCATGATAAGAAATGAAGAAAATTAATTAAAACTAGCTTGTCATTACACTCTTCAGTTATATATTCGCTTAACCTTTAATTAACTTACAGCCAATGAAGCACATTTTTATAGCCCTGTTCTTTTTATCCCTGTTTTTCACCGACGGATTCTGTTCTCATTTTACTGATGGGGCACCCGTTCCAAAGGAAATAGAAAATCCCGAGCTGCTTGGAATTAACAAAGAGCCATATCATGCCACATTGATGCCATATGCCAATCTACAGGAAGCTTTGGTTGCCAACCGACATTCTTCTTCACTATGCCGAAGCTTAAATGGATTATGGAAATTTAATTGGGTGCCAACTCCCGAACAGCGTCCGGTTGATTTTTATAAACCGGATTTTGATGTGTCTGCATGGAAGGAAATTCCTGTACCTTCCAACTGGGAGGTGCAAGGATACGGTACACCATTTTACCGCAATTTGGGCTATACCATAAGAAAAGATTTTCCTCATGTGATGAGCGAACCGGACAAAAAGTATACCTCTTTCGTGGAACGCAATCCTGTAGGAAGCTATCGTAGAGAGTTCATCCTTCCTTCAGAATGGGAAGGTCGTCGTAATTTTATCACTTTCGATGGTGTTGATTGTGCATTCTTCCTGTGGGTTAACGGAGAAAAAGTAGGTTTCAGCGTAAACAGTCGCAATGCTGCTGATTTCGACCTTACTAAATACCTTAAACCTGGTAAAAACATGATAGCTGTTGAAGTGTATCAATATAGTTCGGGCACCTGGCTGGAAGATCAGGACATGTGGCGCTTGCATGGAATATTCCGTAACGTAACTCTTTGGAGCGCACCTCAGGTGCACATTCGTGATTTCTTTGTAAAAACTGACCTGGACAAGGAGTACAAAGATGCAACTCTGGATGTATCAGCAAAAATTAAAAACTTCGGAGAGAAAAAAGCCAAAGCACAAACATTCATTGCTACGCTTTACGACAAAGAAGGTATGAAGGTTGCCATGGCAAGTGCTACAGGTTCAGCCCTCAATACAAAACAGGAAGAGGTACTTAAAGTGAGATTTCAGGTAACTAATCCTCTGAAATGGACTGCTGAGACACCGAATCTATACACAATTGTATTAACTACCACTGAAGGTGAGATTTTATCGTATAAAGTGGGTTTCCGCAAAATAGAGATCAATGGCCGGATTTTTACTGTAAACGGTGTGCCGATCAAATTAAAAGGAGTTAACCGTCACGAACATTGGTCGGATGTTGGTCATGCCATTACCGAAGAGCAAATGATCAGAGACCTTGAGGTTATTAAGCAAGGTAATTGTAATCATGTTCGTACCTGCCATTATTCGGATGATCCACGTTGGTACGAATTGTGCGACGAATGGGGCATTTGGGTGGTTGCTGAAGCAAATTGTGAATCTCACGGATATGACGGACGTTTTGATGAAGAACCTACTATGAAGGCTGCAATTATTGACAGAAATGTGGCAAACGTAGAAAATTTTAAAAATCACCCGTCTGTTATTATCTGGTCGCTCGGAAATGAATGTGGTGGAGTTGGTTCAAATTTTGTTGCTGCTATGAACACCATTAAGGCAATTGATCCAACTCGCTTTGTTCATTACGAACGATTTGGCTCAGGTAGCAGAAACCCTGCCGATTTGGATGGCCGGATGTATGGGACAGTAGCNGAGGATCTGGATATGTTAAAAAACTGGGGATTAACCAAGCCGCTTTATGTCTGCGAGTTTGTACACGCCATGTTCAATTCAATGGGTTCTCTCGACGAATATTCAAAGGCTTTTGACGACAATCCCGAATTTTTAGGTGGTGCGATTTGGGAATACCAGGATCAGGCTTTATGGAACAAGCGCGATCCTAACCATCCGATATTAGCTTATGGTGGAGGTTTTGGAGAGTTTCCAAACGACCATTATTTTATACATAAAGGAGTTGTTGCCTGGGATAGAAAAACAATTAAGCCACATTATCCTGAAATGAAGAGAGCATTTCAATGGATTGATACTGAATTGACTGATCCTGTGGCAGGAATGATCACAATCAAAAATAAATATCAATTTATTTCGCTGAGCAATTTTGATGCATCGTATAGTTTGACCGAGAATGGAACAGAAATTGATAAAGGAACAATAAATCTTCGCCCGATAAAAGCACATAGCACTGGCAGAGCATATATCCCATATAAGATCGAACATCCCAATCCCGGAGCAGAGTATTTCCTCCGCATTTCATATACACAAAAAGAAAAATCACTTTGGGCCGAAAAAGGTTTTGAAATAGCAGCCACTCAAATCAAACTTCCTGTTAACACGCTGCCAGCAGTGGAAGCTAGTGCGGCACAACCTGTGAAAATGGTTCAGAATGAGCAATCAGTAACTATTTCAGGAAATGACTTTTCCGTTAGGTTTNATAAGAATACCGGATTTTTAAACCAGCTGGTTAAAAATGGAATCAATATTTTAACCCCCGATGGTTCGCCTAGACTACACCTGTGGCGTGCTTCTCACAGGAACGACGACGACTGGGCTTACAGGCAATGGGAAAAGTATGGTGTAACCACTCTCCAATATTCATTGGTTGATTTCAAGGTAGAAGTAATGGATAACTTGTCTGTGAAAGTAGTTTCAACAACTAAAGCCGATGGGAAAGAAGGTTTTGGAGTATATCATACTGCAACTTATCTGGTCAATGGCGATGGCTCTATAAAAGTTGATAATCAGGTCCAATTTGTCGGCTTCAGAATAAATCTGGCTCATATTGGTGTGCGTATGCTTCTCGATAAAAGACTTGACCGTATGACTTTTTTTGGCCGGGGACCATACGAAAATTATTCCGATCGCAAAAGTGCGGAAGATGTAGGTGTCTATGAATTGGGTGTTAATGAACAGTACGAATATGAAAAGCCCATGGAACGGGGAAATCATGAAGAAGTTAGATGGGCAAAACTTAGTGGTAAAGATATGCCTGTTTTATTTGTGAAATCTGATGAAAAACTGATGCAGGTATCAGCCCTGCCGCATACCGACGAGCAAATGTACCCGGTAGAGTATAAAATTGATCTGCCAGCCAGTACTGCAACTGTACTTTGTGTGTCGACCAAAACCTTAGGTGTTGGCTCTAACAGTTGCGGACCACGGCCACTCGAAAAATTTCAGGTGTTTGCTGATCCTACTTCTTTCACATATACAATAAATTTATTGCAGTCTGAATAAATAGTAAAAAAATGAATAAATTATTCATATTTTTCTGTTCTTCCGAATGTACTATTTATAAATTATATACAGTTGAAATTCAATTATATTTACGTGAACCTTAATGAATATAAATCTTATAAACAAAAAAACATGAAAAGAATTTTAGAAGTTATTTTGTTTTTTACGATAATGGCCTGTAACCTGAATGGCCAGAATTCTATAGTACCAAGTACATCTACTATGTACTCGGCTCCGTTTGCCCCGATTCCTGTAATTCCTTCAAAGCAACCAATAGACAGTGTGACAGTGGGTGACTGGAAAACGTTTCCCGAATTGAAGTTGGATATCCCAATTACCCCAGGTCCATTCGAGCCTACATGGGAATCTATTGAAAAGAATTATCCCGGTGAACCGTCATGGCTTCGCGAAGCCAAATTCGGTATATGGGTTCACTTTGGTCCGCAATCTGCAGGTGAGAGTGGCGACTGGTATGCTCGGAATCTCTATAAGCCTGAAAAAAGTGCTTACCAAAACCATTTAAAACGATATGGACATCCATCTGAGATAGGTTATAAGGAAGTCCTGCGCGATTGGAATCCAACAAAGCTTGATCCCGCAGCACTCACAAAGATATACCAGGAGGCAGGTGCTCGATTCCTTATGATCCAGGGTGTTCATCACGACAACTACGATTTGTGGAACTCCAGGTACCAGCCATGGAATTCAGTAAACATTGGCCCGAAGCGCGATCTGATTGGCGAATGGGCAAAGGCATGTCGGGCTGATGGGATGCATTTTGGTGTAACGTTCCATCACGAATATACATGGTGGTGGTGGCAAACCGCTTTTGGCAGCGACAAAGAAGGCGACAAGAAAGGTATACCCTACGATGGCATCCTAACGCTTGCGGATGGAAAGGGAAAGTGGTGGGAGGGATTTGATCCCCGTTTACTTTACGGCATTGACCTGCGAGAATATAAAGGGGTTAACGAGAAAGCTCATACAGATTGGTCGCCGGCACCTGCCGGAATATTTACAAATCATCTGGACTACGCTAAGTGGTATACTACCCAGTGGGCGTTACGGATTATGGATGTAGTGGAACATTACGATCCCGATTTCATTTATACCGATGGCACAGTTCAGGGTCCTTTCACCGGAAATGGTACAGGTACTGGTGTTAAGGCCAATGCCATGCCGCTGGTTATGGCAGATTATTACAACCGCACCCTCAAAAATCGCGGAGTGGTAAACACTTTCAGCATTGTGAAATTCCGCAAAAAAACTAACGGCACAGTAAATACAGAGGAATTTGGCGTTCCTGCAAACATCAAAACCGATCAGCCATGGATTGCGGAAGCACCTGTAGGTGATTGGTTTTATGCACCGGGCTTTACTTACAATTCGGGGATGATGATTAGATATATCATCGAAGCCATTGCACGTGACGGCAATGCGGCACTGTGTATTTCGATTTTGCCGGATGGATCTCTCGATGAAGGTAGTCTGAAGATGTTGAAAGAGGTTGGCGTTTGGATGAGCCGGAATGGAGAAGCGGTTTACGGAAGCCATGCCTGGACTATTCCGGGTGAAGGAGAGCAGGTCAATGGCAAATTGAAGATGCTTCCGGGCGGTGCATTAGGGCGTAAGCATGCTGACTTCAAGTTCGATTCTCAGGACTTCCGTTTCACTATTGGCAAAAACGGGGCTCTATATACGTTTTCCATGATTGTACCAGAGCCCGGAACGAAGGTTTTAGTCAAATCTCTTGGTAAGGATGAGAAGTATTTAGACAAACCTGTAAAAAAAGTAAATATGCTGGGGTATAAAGGCAAACTGAAATGGAAACAGGAAGCCGACGGTCTCTTGATCACTTGTCCAAAGGAAATGCCGTTCGCCACATCCATAGTGTTTAAGATCGAATAATGTTTTTTAAGAGGAAAAAGATTTGTTTAACTTCGACTGGTTGGAATTGCTTCCTGCTAAAAAATAAATTTTCTATCTGCCAAAGAGGTTGTATTGATAATGGGTTTATTATGAAGATGTAAGTGACAATTACAATAAATAAAGAATAAAGGAATTTCCATATGTGGCATTAAGAATTGAAAAAATAGAAATAATGATCTGAAAATATGAATTTTTAAAAAAATACAAATGAGAAGCGAAAAAATGAAAAATNCCGTTTGTCTAATGAACAAACAAATCATTGTGCTGATCGTTGTGATAATGCTTAGTTTTTCTTTCACAACAATATTCGCACAAGTAAATAATCGGGCAAATAATCAAAATAAAACACCCGGAGAATACTATAACGAGATGCAAAGAAAACTTGCTTCCGGATGGAATACGTGGAACACACGCAGTGTCTTATCTCATGTCTTTTTGCCCGAGTGTTTTACCGTTAATCTTGAATTAAACGATTCAAAATCAGGCGGTATTTTAAAAGAAGCATTAATTGGTCGCCGCGGGAAAGATGTAGAAAATGTTACACCCGGTCCTCATTCATACAACGGTTCATATACAGAACTCACTGTTGATTGGAAAAATATTGAAGTTAATGTTAAAACCGCTGCCGAAGGGAAAAATCTGGCAATTATTGTTACTCCAATAAAAGGGAAAGAATCCGGTAAACTTATAATTAATCCTAAGATTCTATGGGGTGAAAAAGGTAAAGTTGAAGTTGCAAAAGACGGGTTTGTATTTCGCGGTAATAACAAAGAGTTAAAATTTTACATAAGCACTAAAGAAAAAATATCATTTAATGATTCTACAATTACCTGCCCTTTAAATGGAAGGATTACCGTGTCAACGTATTCTGATAAAAATGAAAGCGAGATAGAAACATTAGTAAACCTGGCAGGGAAAAAACTTGAGGGAACAAAAAAAGTTTATGGTACAGATAGTTCATTGTATGATGCAATGCAATCTGTTTTGGCCTGGGACATAATTTATGAACCAACACATAAAATTGTTATTTCACCGGTTAGTCGCATTTGGAACACTGGTTGGTGGAACGGCTGGGTATTGTTTGACTGGGATACCTATTTCGCATCGTATATGTATTCGCTTGATAATAAAGAACTTTCGTATGCAAATGCTATTGCAGTTACAAAAAACATAACGTCAGCCGGTTTTGTGCCTAATTGTAGTGCCGGCGTTGGCAAAAGCGAAGACCATTCTCAGCCTCCCGTAGGTTCATATGTTGTTTGGAAAATTTATGAAAAATATAAAGAGAAATGGTTTCTTGAGGAAGTGTTTAATGAGCTACTGTCGTGGAACCGCTGGTGGGAAAGCAAACGGGATGTTGATGGCTATCTCTGTTGGGGAAGTGATCTGGAATACGCAGAAAAAATGCCCTATTCTCTAGCTAAACAGATTCATACAAAGCAAGCAGCGATGTGGGAATCTGGTCTGGATAATTCACCAATGTATGATGAAGCTGTATTCGACACTGCAAACAATAAAATGTTGCTTGCCGATGTTGGTTTAATGAGTATGTATGTTTTAGATTGTCAACACCTTTCTAAAATAGCCAAAGAATTAGGAAAGAATGATATTAAAAATGAACTGGAAAAACGTGCTGAGAAATATTCAAAAAAACTTGCCTCTCTTTATGATGATAAATCAGGTATATTCCTCAACAAAAACCTGAAAACGGGAAAATTAAGTCATAGATTATCTCCTACATTATTTTATCCTCTACTTACAGGCGTTGCTTCTCAAAAGCAAGCTGAACGGATGATTAAAGAACATTTTTATAATCCGGATGAATTTTGGGGTGAGTGGATAATGCCTTCGATCGCAAGGAACGACAGTGCATTTAAGGACAACGACTATTGGAGAGGAAGAATCTGGGCACCTATGAATTTCCTGGTTTATTGCGGTATGAGGAACTATAATCTGCCTGATGCCAGAAAAGACATGGTTGAAAAATCCGCAAGATTAATTTTAAAATCCTGGAATGGGGAACATCATGTTTATGAAAATAATAACTCTGTTACCGGAGCTGGTGATGATGTAAGAAATAGCGATAAATTTTATCACTGGGGTGCTTTAAATGCTTTTATAAAATTATTGGAAGATGGAAAAAAGTAGTANGCGAGGAATAAAGGCTTATTCAACTTCGACTGGTTGAAATTAATACCAAATAACAGATTGATAATTAAATAATCAATCTAAATTTNAAAATTCAAGAAACAATAATTTTTTAAAAAAGATATTTAGTAAAATAACAAGCAATATGAAAAAAAGAGCCATTACTGGTATCATTATAACATTTGGTTTTTTAAGATTATGTCAGTTGTCGGCTCAAACGGTATGGCTCGATGAATTAGACCTTAGTACTGCCACTCAGGGGTGGGGAGTACCCATGAAAAATAAATCTATTGATGGAAAAACACTTGCCATCGCAGGCACGACATTTGAACGAGGCTTTGCGACACATTCAGTAAGTTCGTTATTAATTTTGCTCGAAGGAAAAGCGACTATATTCACCACCCTTGTGGGTATGGACGATGAAGTTAAAGGCCATGATGCAGCTGCTGAATTTGAGTTGTATGGCGATGGCAAAAAACTTTGGGCTAGTGGTGTGATGCACGTTGGTGACTCTGCCATAGCATGTTCTGTGAAGCTAGCCGGAATAAAAAGGCTTGAATTGGTTGTTACCGATGGTGGTAACGGTAATTACTACGACCATGCCGAATGGGTGAATGCTAAATTTGAAACCACAGGAGTGACCACATTCAAAACATACAATCCGGTACCAAGTGAGAAGTACATTTTAACACCTGAGATTTCTGCCGAACCCAGAATCAATAGCCCTAAAGTTTTTGGTGTTCGCCCGGGTTCTCCTTTTCAATATTTCGTAGCAACCACTGGCGACCGTCCGATGACTTTTTCGGCTTTGGGCTTGCCTGAAGGCTTACTGATTGACCCACAGACGGGTATAATATCTGGTAAGCTTTTAAAAGCTGGAACATTCGAGGTAACCTTAGTGACTAAGAACGCAAAAGGCAAAGCAGAAAAAAAACTGCGAATTGTTTGTGGCGACCGTATTGCACTAACCCCACCCATGGGTTGGAACAGCTGGAACTGCTTTGCACAAGAGGTTTCGGCAGATAGGGTGAAACGTGCGGCCAATGCCATGGTAAAAAGTGGTCTTATTAATCATGGCTGGACGTATATTAATATAGATGATTTCTGGGAAAATCACCGTGACTCTAAAGACTCATCATTACGTGGCAAGTTTCGCGATGAGGCAGGCTTTATTATTCCCAACTCTCGTTTTGTCGACATGAAACCTCTTGCCGATTATGTCCATAACCTTGGGTTAAAAATCGGGCTTTATTCCAGTCCAGGTCCATGGACTTGTGGCGGCTGCGCTGGTAGTTATGGCTACGAAAAACAGGATGCACAAAGCTATTCCAAATGGGGCTTCGATTATCTGAAATACGATTGGTGTAGTTATGGTAATGTAATCAATGGTTTACCTGGCAACGATCCTTTAAAAGTCTCGTCATTGTCCTATCAGGGAGGGGCTAGTCTCTCAGCAGCTATTAAACCTTATGAGATTATGGGTGAATATCTTCGCCAACAGCCACGCGACATTGTTTTTAGCTTATGCCAATACGGCATGTCCGATGTTTGGAAATGGGGCGATTTGGTCGGTGGCAACTGCTGGCGTACAACCAACGATATAACTGACACTTGGGTTAGTATAAAAAGTATTGCCCTCGATCAGGATAAATCGGCAGCTTATGCTAAACCAGGTAACTGGAACGATCCTGATATGCTTGTGGTTGGTGAAGTAGGTTGGGGGAATATGCATCCAAGTAAGCTTAAACCCGATGAACAGTACTTACACATCAGCCTTTGGTGCCTCTTCTCATCGCCGTTACTTATTGGTTGTGATATGGAGNAACTTGATGACTTCACATTGAATTTATTGACAAACGATGAAGTNATTGAAATTAATCAGGATCCNCTTGGNAAACAGGCTACCTGTGTTCAGACTCTTGGNGATTTACGNATTTATGTAAAAGAACTGGAAGATGGTAGTCGTGCAGTTGGGTTTTGCAACTTTGGTCTTGAAATAGCCGACCTCTCNTACAAAGACTTTGANAGACTTGGCATTAAAGGAAAATTTGTAGTACGCGACTTGTGGAGGCAGAAAGATGTTGCTAACATTGAGACCAAANCGGACCAACTCGAAGTCAAAGTACCAGCTCATGGCGTGGTTCTCTATAAATTCTCATCAATGAAATAAATCCTTGACTTTTGAGAACAATAGGGATATACGAATAATAAAAACATTTATTTAGTATGAAGCACTATATTGTTATAAAATCTTCAGGTTTTCAATACAATAAGGTGGAAGTTCAGTAAAAAATAAATCAGGATTTAAGAAATATAAATGAATGTAATAATCAAATGAATCAATAACCTAATTAAGTATATCATGAAAATTAAAATTACCAAAGTCTTATTGTTAGCACTTTTAACTTTCGCTATTATGGCTTTTATGCCAGGAAGTGAGAGTGCTAAAAAACCAATTTACCTTAATACTGCTTATTCTTTCAAAGAAAGAGCCGCTGATCTTGTTTCAAGGATGACCCCTGAGGAAAAGCAAAGTCAGTTAGGCAATACCATGCCACCAATTCCCCGTTTGGGAATTAATAAATATGATGTCTGGGGTGAAGCCCTGCACGGAGTTATGGGAAGAAATAATAATAGTGGTATGACTGCAACTTCGTTCCCGAACAGCGTTGCGGTTGGTTCTACATGGGATCCGGAATTGATTAAACGTGAGACTTCTGTGATCGCCGATGAGGCCAGAGGTTTTAACCACGATCTCATTTTTACCCTGACTTACTGGTCTCCAGTTGTTGAACCGGCCAGAGATCCCAGATGGGGACGGACAGCGGAATCATTTGGAGAGGATCCATACCTTGTCTCACAGATTGGAGGTGGTTTTGTTCGTGGGTTAATGGGTGACGACCCTGTTTATTTAAAAGCAGTTCCGTGCGGGAAACATTACTTTGCAAACAATACTGAGTTTAACCGTCATTCGGGAAGTGCCAATATGGATGACAGGGATATGAGGGAATTTTATCTGCTACCTTATAAAAACCTTATAGAAAAAGACAAGCT
>JGI20214J51650_10001509_pt1 | contig 14787 bp, 8 predicted proteins | sample WetSurMetagenome_FD_51650 | JGI IMG/M metagenome (IMG submission 51650) | reverse complement strand
GGTGAACAACGGACTTGCTGAGCTGTTCTGGGAGAGCAAGGTCACCAATGACACCGTGGCAGAGATTTTCCGGCTGAGGCGCTTCCGCCCGGAAGAGCCCGAATCCCCTCTGGAACCTGTGCAAATGATTGGCCCAAGGCATGTGTCCCGCTCTTCGCTCCTTGTCCAAAAAGCACGGCGCGCAATCCGGGAGGCGCCGGGATGGAACGGTCGATGGTCCCTCGTCAACCACCCGGGAGTGATGGGACAGACAGTCTCGCCGGAGGAACGCGCCGCCCCGCAGGCAGAGACCTTCCTTCGGCGCTACGGAATTGTGGCGCGCGAGTTTCTCAAGCGGGAAGACATTCTGTCCTGGCAGAGCATTGCCGGTGACCTCCAGATTCGCGAGATGCGCGGCGAGGTGCGTAGGGGGTATTTCGTGCAGGGACTATCCGGTATGCAGTTTGCACTTCCGGAGGCCGTTGACCTGCTGCGCGAAGTGCGATCTTCACAGCCTCCGGAAACCCGCATCTATCTTGTGAACGGCATGGATCCGGGAAATCCCTTCGGTCCCGGCATTTCGTCTCCTTTTGACGAGGCGTCGTTGCAGCGAAGCCCCGGCACGTACATCGCCTTCCACAATGGAGCACCGATTCTTCTGGCCCAGAACTATGGAGCAAGAGTCTGGACGCGCGGCGGTGTGCCGGCGGATCTGTTGGAACTCGCGCTCGGGGAGTTGATCGGACTCGCGCGGTTGCCCGGCGACATGCGTCCGGTGAAACAGATCGATGTGGAGCACATTAACGGAGCGAAGGCCGCACTCGACCCGTTGAGCCAGGTGCTCCAGAGGCTTGGATTCGTCAGGGGGCCCAATCAGACGTTGAGGTATGAGGGCTACAGATAGCCGTCAGTCGTTAGGGGTTAGTGGCCGATAAGTAAACAATTGTCAATAGCCCATCGACTATCGTCAATTGGTCCTTTTGGCAACCCACCATGTCTTGAGCTTTCCCATCCCCGGCATGCCGGAGAAATTGAAGTCGGTGGATTCCACCAGCGTGAAGCCGTTCCGTTCGAGTGAACTCCTCAATACAGTCGGCCGGAAATGCCGTTCGCGGACGGTCTCGTATTCGTCCCTCCGGCGGCCTTTTGTTTTCCAATGGAGGAAGACCTCCGAGCGTGCTCGACCCGTTGACGGCGCGAAGTGGTTCTCCAGACGCAATGTGAACTCAGGGTGTTCCACGGTTTGCACCCCATTCCACAACGTCCGGTAGCATGTTTCGTTGTTCACATCGAAGATGAACCATCCACCGGCATTGAGTGCCCGTGCGACACCCTTCATCGTTGCATCGAGCTCCCGGACGGAATGCAGATGGTTGATCGAGTCGAACAGACAGGTGCAAACATCTACGCGCGGCCTGAGGCGCAGTGAACGCATGTCCTGCCGGCCTATGGTGATGGAGGAACGATACGGGATGCTTTTCTTCCTTGCCTCTCGCACCATGCCACGCGATGCGTCAACCGCCCGGATGCGCCAGGAGTATGGCTGAAGAAGGAGGGCAAGCGCCCCCGTACCGCACGCGAGATCAAGAAGTGACGTGGCTGGGATGCCATATCTGCGAAAGGTCCTCAAGAGGCGCGGGAGAATCAGCGTGGAGTAGTCTTTGCCATATGTCCTCTGCCACCGGTCGTAGATGTCAGGAAGCACCGTGTAGCCGGCGGAAGTCACCTGTGGTCTGCGGGTTGAGAACAACCCGCATCGTTCCCCCCCATCACCCCCATGAATTCCCTGAACAGATAGTCGCTGTCATGGGGACCGGGCGATGCCTCCGGGTGATACTGCACAGAGAACGCCTGAAGGTGTCGATGGCGGAGCCCTTCATTCGTGCCGTCGTAAAGGTTGAGATGGGTGACCTCGACCTGCTCCGGATCGAGGGAATCCGGATCGACGGCGAAGCCATGATTCTGTGATGTGATTTCGATCCTGCCGGTCAGGAGATTCTTGACGGGGTGATTGCCCCCGCGATGGCCGAACTTCAGTTTGTAGGTCTTCCCTCCCAGCGCAAGTGCAAGGAGTTGATGACCCAGGCAGATGCCGAAAATCGGAAGATGACCGAGGAGTTGTTTGATGTTCTCGATGGCCGCCTTCACGGGTGCCGGGTCTCCCGGCCCGTTGGAGAGAAACACACCGTCGGGCTTGAGTGCAAGAACCTCGTTCGCCGGAAACCGGGCAGGCAGCACTGTGACATCGCATCCGTACATCGTCAGGCGGCGCAGGATGTTCTGTTTGATGCCGTAGTCATAAGCAACAACCCGCACACGGCGGGCCGTGACGCCGGGCGCTCCGGCAGCTAGAGCAAATGGTGTAGTGTCCGTCCCATCCCATGCATACGGTGTGTCACATGTGACCTTGGTTGCGAGATCCTGGCCGGCCATCGAAGGAATCTCGTTCGCTTTCCTCACAAGCGATCCATTGTCCAGATCCACAGTAGAGATGACTCCCCGCAGAGCACCCTGTGTGCGAATCATGCGGGTGAGCATTCTGGTGTCAATGCCGGTGATCGCCATGACACCGTGCTTCTGCAGCCATCCTGCAAGATCTCCTGAGGCACGGAAGTTGCTAGGCCGCGGCATGTACTCTCTGACGATCACACCAGAAACCTGGGGCGCACCGGATTCCATATCGTCAGGAGCGATTCCGTAGTTGCCGATCAGAGGGTATGTGAGCGTAACGATCTGTCCTCGGTAGGACGGATCCGTATACACTTCCTGATAGCCGGACATGCTCGTATTGAATACGACCTCACCGGACACCTCACCGGCGGCGCCGAAACAGTCGCCTTCGAACACGGTGCCGTTTTCAAGAGCTAGCTTTGCTTTCATTGACAGACCCGCACCTCGAATTTCATCGATCTCTTTGCCTTGCTCAAGTCTCGTCTTCACACCCTCACCCCTGACGGGTGTGAGGGTGACTTCCCCATGCACAACTCATCCACAGCCCCTGTGCACAACCAAAAAACGACAACCTGGTTCAAATACCCTGCTAATGCATTACACAACAATCCATTAGCAGACATCCTTACAACGCATTCCCAAACAGCCGATACGCTGTGCATAACCCTGTGGACAACTTGTGCGGGAGTGGGCTAGAAGGGCAGGTCGCCTTCCTGTTTGCCTCCCTCCGTCGGACTGACCTGAGACTCCGGAGGTGGAAACGCATTTGCTCCTGATGCTCCGCCTTCTCTGCTGTCGAGCATGATCATGTTACTTGCGACGATCTCAGTGATATACTTTTTCGCACCGGTGTTTTTGTCATCGTAGCTACGGGTTTGAATCCGACCTTCGATATAGATCTTCGATCCTTTGCGAAGGTATTGATGGCAGATCTCCGCGAGCTTGCGCCAGGTGACGATATTATGCCACTCGGTACGTTCCTGCGTATTGCCATCCTGATCCTGCCAGCTCTCATTTGTCGCAATGCTGAACGTTGCGACCGGAACACTTGATGACGTGTACCTCACCTCAGGATCGCGTCCAAGGTTGCCGATCAACATGACTTTGTTCAGACTCTTTGCCATTCTTTACTCCTTTCTCATGAAGTATTTCATGCTAACGAGTTTCCGGAAATTAGTCAAGCCGTGCCGGTCGCGGATCCGGCACGATAAACAGGCCCTCGTCAGAGAGGATGTAGAGCTGTCCGGAGGCCAGCACAAATGATCGCGCGGTGACGTGTTGTCCGCGGAGGAGTTGGGAAACCAGCAACGAGAGGGTCAGGCGGTTTGAGCCATCGAAGCACACCATCGTGTCGCCATCAACGACAACACATCCCCGTTCGTCCGCAAAGAGATTGGATGGCCGCCTCAGAATTCCATCGGGCAGCGCAGAGAGGTAGTTGCCGAAGCTGTCGTAGACAAGCACGCGCGGTGGGTCGAGCACGTAGACCTGGTCGTTTACACCTATCTCGACTTGTTGTGGCGAATGCAGCCGGCCGGCTCCGCCACCAAATCCCCCGAATGTCAGTTCCACGGTGTTGCGGGACCCCACCTTGAGAATCCGCCCATTCTCCGTATCACATACATACATCTCGCCGAGACGCGAAAGCGTAACATCCCCCGGGTAGCCAAATCTCTCGTTTGCATTCTCGGACTCCCGCGTCGAAAGAACCGACACAAAGTTCAGTGCCCTGTCGAACCGCTGGATCCGGTGGTTTGCATAATCAGCCACATAGACATCGATGCCATTCCTGGCCCACAGGCCTGATGGTTGATCAAATCTCCCGTTTTCCCATCCCGGGCCGCCGCCTTCAATCCTGAGCGCGCCCTTGCTATCATACATCTTCAGCGTGCTGGTGGCAGCATCAAGGACATAGATATTGCCGTAGATGTCAACATCAAGGTTCGTTCCCTGGATAAAGACAGTCTGTGCGGGCGACATCACAACTGCCGCCAGGGCAAGGCAAATCATGCGGAGAGCTTGGTAAGAGAGGTATCGCATTGGGGTGTCAGCTTCCTCAATGATTACGCATTTCAAGAGCAACTAGCAAGTGAGTTCTCTCATTTGCCACTGTGTTCCTCGAAAACACCGCCTTGCACAGGTACCAACCGAAGACCCCCTACTCACCCTCACCCCCTTGATCCCCCTCTTCCCAATGATGGGAGAGGGGAGTGATTCCACCCCTCACCCGTTCGGGTCGAAGATCCGCGCGTTTCAGCGGGAGAGAGGGGCCAGTGGTGAGGGTTGGACACAAACAAGAAGGCCAGAACGGAGCGTCCTGGCCTTCTCGCTGATAACACGGCACTGCCTGGCTGACTACATATTCAGCCGCACGGAGATCACATTCACTCCGTCAAACACCTTCGATGCCATGTACGCATAATCGATGGCCATATTGAAGCCGCCGAAGTTGTACTGGAGGCCGGCGCCGCCGGTTGCACTGAACACGTTCTGCTCGTCACTCCCGTCGACGGCGGCATAGCCACCGCGCAGGAAGAAGATGCCGTTCCACGAATACTCAGCACCAACCTTGTACACGTCGCTGCTGAAGTTCATGTTGCTGAAATCCACGTTCGTGGAAAGCTTGTGCCCTTCGGCGAAGCCATAGTCGTAGCCCACGCTCAGTTCGAACGACGATGGAAGTTCGAATGTCTGTGCGGTGAACTTCATTGCGGCTTCTACTGCGCCCGGAGCTGAATTCGGCGGAACAACGGTCCGCTCGAGGTCAGCACCGTCATACTGCATCCGCGGGCCGAGGTTCTTCAACGCCACGCCAAAATGCAATCCGCCGAGCGGGCCGGTGCCAGACACGTGATATGCCACGCCGGCATCGATCGCAATGCCTGTTGCGCTTGTACGCAGGATGCTTTCTGTGACGTACTTCGCGGTGAAGCCGATTTGAATCCGGTCCGTCAGGCTCTTTGCATAGGTCAGGCCAATTGTGACGTAGGTCGGCGAGAAGACTCTCCCGGTACCATCGGGGAGGTCTTCAGTCGTTTCATACATGTCGCCAAAATTGAACGACCGCAACGTCCCGCCAATCACGCCGAGGTCGCCCAGATTCATGGCGATTCCCGCATAGTCGACGCTCGTTGTCGCAATATACTCCATATGGGAAAAGATACCCTGGACAGAACCCTCTTCCCATCCACGGGCCAGACCCGCAGGATTGTAGTGAATCGCTTCGACTCCCGAAAGGAGCGAGAGCGATGATCCGGCAATGCCGATTCCCCGTGCCCCCACGGGGATCAGCAGTTCCATAGCTCCTGCCGTTCCTGTCTTTGTGGTATTGCCGGCATAGACACTTGTCGCCAGCGCCACGAGCAGGAGGCAGCTCATGAATACGATGCTCAATTTCTTCATTTCTGATTCTCCTTGTGCTTGAGAGCAATTCGCAACTGGGACATCATATGCGCGACGGCCGTTCTTCGGGCTGGACGATGGCGATCTTCAGAATACGGTTACCCATCCCCGGAATCTCAATGTGGGCGAAGTACACGCCGCTCGCCACGGGGAGATTATTCTTGTTCCGTAAATCCCAGCGCTCGAAGGTGGTCTGGTCGTTGTGCGCGATATCCCTCACAAGATCACCCGTAATCGTGTAGATGCGAATCCTCGCAACATTCGGGAGATGAGAGAACGTTACGAAGCGATTGTACACACTGCCACTCTCCGCCGTGTTGTGACCAAAGTAGGGGTTCGGGAACACATTGAGGTCACTGAGCTGGGTTGCACCGAGTGTCGCATCACCCACCGTTGGTGCCGGGGCAATGTAGCTATACTGCCGGCCGCCATTCAACACATAGTTTGGCGTGATGGTGATCTTGTCGCCATCGGCGAACGTGCGAGTGGTGTCTGTTGCTTTCGGCCAGAGCACATAGTAGATGTCGAGCGAATCCTGCGAATAGACGTTCACCGCGTACGCCGTGTTCGCCGTATCGGTGTACGTCGAAGCAAAGATGTACAGTGCTTCGTCGCCTCCGCTCGTCGCTGCAGTCGGACCCCATTGGCCGTCGATCTTCCCGAGGCCGACAAGTGAATCACGAACGCCCGTGCTCGGCCGGACCTTGTACAGTGAATCGTTGTTTTCCAGGAAACCGACATTCAGTTGCCGCGGGGCGGGAGAACCGTCGAGAGAATCGACTTCCCACACTGTAAACGGTACGGTGACACTTGCGTAGTCCTTCTGATACACAAAACCACTCCCCTTCACCAATATGTACGGGGCGAAGGATGGGTCTTGCGCGGGTTTTGCAGGAAGTGTTGTCACATTGCGGAGGTAGCGATATGCATGCTGCGTCTGTGACCGATTAAACCGTATCTCGACTTTCTTCAAGTGATCTGAGGTGATCTTTGATCCCTTGGTGCCAAGATCGGACATTGAGACACCGGCGACGGGATAGTAGGCACCAATGCCTGACTGATGCTTCGCGGCGTCCAGATACGTGTTTGCTGTCAGCCACTGGTTTGCAGCCGGCGTGTAGCTGTAGCCGTTGGGTGACTGCGTTTCACGGCGAACACCGGGCTCGGGAGCCTTCAGTCGGAGCATTACGCCATCCACAATCGGCGATACATCGTCACCTTCAAAATCCATGGAACCCTTCACGAGCGTGTCCACGCTCCCGTTTGCATTTGTCCTGAAGATATCCCATCCCGTGAGGTTTTGATTAACGCCGTTGACCTTTGCTGTATACGTAAGACCGGTCAACGCCGTGGGATTCACGACCTCAGGGATAAGGGCGTCATCACCAGGACGATTGGTGGACAATGTTTGCGAGATTGACGACGTAAACACTGTGCCGATGGATGGTTCACGCGGAATCATATTCGCAATCGCATCCGTTGGCTGTTCGAGCGTCATCGGAATGTTGCCGAGCGCGCCAACAGTGTAGCAATACGAATACGTCGTCAACGCGAAATAGTACTGCTTTCCGTTGATCAGCGGTGTCCCATTGAGATAATCCTGGTCAAAGATAAAGTAATGAGCGAGGCCGAGGGTGTCGGTACCGAATTGCACTGGTTTGTAGATTACCTGGCCGGTTTCCTCATCCAGCACATAGTCCCAGATCATCCCAAGACCATTGCCCTTTATGTCCCATGTGGCAATGCGCTTCCAGGGGCCTGACCTGCTCTCTCCTTGATAGAGATTGTACCCTTCGAACTTGTTGTTTTTGTAGTCGTACGCCTCTGTGATCTCAGAGCCGGTCGACCAGTCAATCACCAGCTTATTGGGAAGCTGGGCAACGTTGATCGTCGGCATGGGGGGGGCCGATGGGACGACAAAGTTGCTGTTGAATGCATCCTGGGCAATTGCTCCATTCTGTTTCAGGACTGTGATACTGTTTAGGTTGCTGTTGCCCTTTGCAATCAGGAATGCGCCGACAACTTCCTGTGTGTCACCCTGGGCCAGTGTGAACGGCCCTGCACTCAACATTACCCGGATATCCTGTCCGCTGAACACGCCGAGAGGGAAATTGGCCGGGAGGTCGCCGGTACCGGCAATAGGATCACCCGAGAACCATTTGTACATCGGCAATCCGCTTGTCGGAGAATAGAGCTGCTGATGGACTGTTCCGGCCTTGCCGCGCATGTAGTCATAGCAGATCTCGGCGAAATTCGGATCCCCGGAAGGCGGATCCTGGATGGCCGCAAACGTGCCGTTGCAATAGACAACGAAGGATGCCATGGGAAGGTTCTTGTAGCCATGGATCCACTTGCCATCCACGATTGCACTGTCAGCAGCCGTCGCCGGCACCTTGGGACCTTCAAAGAATGAAAATCCGCAGGCCGGAGGTGGGCTGCCGTACTTGGAATCAGAGTTGGTCATATTGTAGATGTATCCAAGCGACATTGTGGTATCGCATCCGGGAAGGTCATCATCGGAATACCCCATGTCGGGATCGGACCACATGCTGATNTAGCTACTATCGTAGTCCGCGTTGCTCTTGTTGATGATCTGCCACTTGAAGAAGAGCATGTTGCCCAATGCCCCCTGCTGTGCAAACGCAAAATAGAGGCACCGGACCTCCACGCCCATCGGGAGTCCCATACCGACCGACTGATGCCGGGTCTTGCTGACATCATTCACAACGCACCAGATCTGCTGGTCGCCGTAGAACTTCGGCTGATCGACACCCGCCGTCCACCTGCCGTCGCCGTCGACATCAGTATATGGTGCACCCAGATCGCCTGGCCATTCATCGAGGTCGGCATTGAATCCTGCCGGTTGCTTCAGGTCGCTCTTGGAGATCTTGTAGAGCCGGTATTTGTTGTCTGATGCACGGCTGACGGGTCCTGTGTCATCGTTGACAGACGCATCGTAGGTCTCCGTGAGCGGTCCTGGCTGATATTCGCTCGCGTAATCCATTACTGCAGTCCGGATGAGACCTGTGGGGCGATGCTTTCCCGCCAGCCACATGCCGGCCGTATAGATGGCCGTCTTGCCGGTGCCCTTCGGCCACTCGAGGCCCGAAGAACTCGTACGGCGATAGTCGGCGTAAACACCATCCGAATTGATCGTACAGTTGATCTGATTGATATTCAGGAACTTGTACTGGTTGATGACCTCGGGCTTGTTGAGCCCGCCTTTCGCCGGTCCGCTCTTCTCGCCGCCAAGGGCGAGGGAAGCGAGGAGCACGAGAGCGACCAGAGACAGGCTGCACCTAACTAGTGATTTCATGTGCACTCCATTTCAAAATTGTTCATCACGCGTGGCAGTCTAGAATCCGAGTCGCACGCCCAGGCGCACCTGCCGCGGCGTACCGTAGTTGTCCAGATTGTCCATTAAGTAGCTGTACAACCTGGCAGCATCCGCACCGTTGTTGGATACCCATGTCTGCCCGGCTGATGTTGCGAGCCAGCCGTCGTTGTCCGCCTGACCGGTACCGGAATACACGCCGTTCGCGACGTTCTTCCGGTTTAACAGGTTCGTAACCCAGAGGTAGATATTGGCATCTATGTTCTTGAAGAGCGTGAACGATTTATCAACCTTCAGATCCAACTGGTAGATCCATGGTCCGCTCGATGAATTCTGCCCTTCATAGGCATAGGGAGCATTGATGGAAGAGAACGTGAAGGCGCCGCTGATCTGGCTTTTCGTGAACCGTACGCCGCTGCTGAATGTCATCAGGAGGTTGACGCCGAAACGCTCGAGAATCTTGGCACCAAACAGTTCCGGACCGTCGTCCTTGTCAAATCTGTAGTCGAGATTCACGTTTCCCGTATGTGTTCTGTCGAATCCCGTTGGGGCCGGGATCACCGGGAAATACGGTCTGCCTTCGAATGAGTCATCCTGCCAGGCAATGTCACGATGAGTACCGGATGATGAACCTGTGGATATGGCGCTGGAGAGNGTATAGTTTGCGTTCATTGCGAGGCGGTTCGTTCGCCGCATCAGGTACGTNAGGGTGAAACCCTTGGAGGTTCCATANTCCCCGTTNGTATACATCACCACCACTGAACCCTGGGTCTGGGAGATNTTGCGGATCACATGCAGGTCACGCGTGTCCTTGTAGTAGAANGTCAGGTCAACGGATGACTGCTCACCCAGCTGCTGGCGCAGACCAACTTCGTAATCCGTTGTCCGCTCCGGCCGTAAATTCGGGTTGGGTTGAACGTAGAAATAGACGCTGCCCACGAAGTAACCGGCGTCCGTACGGTAGTTGTAGAGATCGCTCAGGCGGCCCATCTGCATGAACCGGCCATAGGTGGCGTGGAAGACGCTTCGGTCAGCAACTGGGAAGGACAGACCCAAACGCGGGCTGAATTGGGTGTACTTGTCACGCACCGGCTTGAACGATGATGTTGCGACCACTGGAAATCCGTCAATGCTCTCGACCCTGATATTCTGGGGATCCAACCACTGCGGAGCACCCGGATCAAAGAAGTCGTAGCGCAATCCAGCGTTGATGATCAGATCCTCGAACTCGAACTTGTTCTGCAGGTACGCCCCGAGGAACGTGGGGTGACGCGGGCCATCCTCGCCGAGGTCGACAACTGTTCCGGTGTTGTCTGTGAAGGAACCGCCGGAAAACTCATTGCCATAGAGATCATAGCCATACCCGCCGTACCCAGCGGTGTTATAGATCGACCAATCCGAGCCCGTGGGGTTCTGGGCTTTTGCGAGTGCCAGGTAGAATGCGGCAACGTAATACGACCTGATCGTATAGTAATTCAACTCGCCGCCTGCACGGAGTTCCCATGCCTGCCCGAACTGCCGCGTGAAATCCAACCTGCCGCCCCAGCTCTCCCGCACGCCTTTCTGGTAGCTCGTTGTCGGCATGGCACCAGGCCAGCTGACCGAGAACGAATAGAGCGACCAGGCCGGTGGATTCTTGCTTGGACCAACAAGGACAGGATTCTGCGACGGATCACCGTACGCCCAGACATTGTCCCGGAAGGTCTGATCTTCCGTTGTGAACCGGTACCCGTAGTAGTTGGCCTGCAGTGTATAGTAGGTCACCGGATTAAGGAAGTGCGTGAACTTCAGGTACGCCGACGCGTCAGTGCTCGTCGTCGTAAATGGACGCGCCAGCCCTGAATAAACCTGGATCATGCCGAGAGCTCCGGTACCTCCACCCCACGAGTTGGTGTTGATGTTGTGGTTGTAGGTACCTCCAATCTTGAAGCTCGCCGTCCCAAAGTCACCGTAGACGTTGCCGTTGAATGCATACGAATCCTGATTGATGCCATTCTGCGACCGCCCACCCTCGTAGTTGACACTGTTGAGCAGATTTGCCAGCATGGTGCGATTTCCGGTGGTACCGGCGGCAACGGTCCGCGTGTTGCCCTGCGTGGCGTTTCTGTCAACAATTACCCAGTCTGACCCGGTGATAGCAAGCGAGTCAACATTGATCGGGTAGTCGACGCCGTCAAGGTACGAAGCACCGCTCCGGTTGAATACCCGTTGGCCGGCCATAAAGAACCGGANGCTGCTGGAGCCAGGAACTGGACCGCCGAACGTGGCGGCATATTCGCTTTGTCCGTAAGAATAGGCGCCAAAGACATTCTTCGAGTGCTCGCCTCCCAGCTGGTCGGTAATGATTTCGAGTGAGCCGGTGTAGGACGGACCCCCAAGACGTGTGGTCGCATTGACGAGACCAGACATGGCATTACCATACTGTGCCGTCATACCGCCCGTTTGGGATTGCACCTCTTCAATGGCGTTGTTAATCAAATTGAGTGTCATTTGGCCATTGATGGGGTTGTTCACCAACACACCGTCCACATAGAACGCGGTCTCTTCAAGACGGCCACCACGAACGTAGTAGTTACCTCCCTGCTGGACAACACCGGCAGTAAGACCGAAGACTGCGCGGACATCACGCACGGGGAGCTTCTCGATCTGCTCGGCGGTGATGATGTCCACCTTGTTTGTCGCACTCTTGTTCACCAGCGGGGCCTGGGCGATGATTTCAACCGCCTGGCCGACGATGGCTTCACTCTCGAGCGCGAACTTGACCTCCGTGGTCAGGTCGACGCTCACGTGAACGTTGCGGGTGATTACAGACCTGTACCCGACGTAGTTCGCCCGGATCGAAAAGACGCCGGGAGGCACGTTCAGGATGGTGAACTCGCCGTTCACATCCGCAGACGCGCCCATCGTCGTGGTTTCAACGACGATACTTGCGCCGACCAGGGGCTCCCCTGTCGACTTGTCGGCGATGCGCCCACGGATCTTCCCTGTTACTCCTGCCGTTGCAATACCCGCGAGCAACGCGAGCAACAGGGCACAAAGGACCGCACGTAGTGCCGGATGGTTCATAGATCCTCCTCAGATAACTTGTAATGAAGTAGCCGAAATACCCGCATCAGGAACGCAGGACCTCCCGGTGTGGAGGTTCAGCAGTCTTTCAATGCTCTTGAGTGGCAGACAACCCCGCAGTTCCTTGCAGCCCCGATGCAGCTGCTCCTCACGCCTGCCATGCTTGCCAAACGACGTGTGGAAAAAATAACATATCCCCATCGTGCAATGAGGATCATGTCCTTTCCCGTATACGCTGGCAGAGTGAACCGGCATGCCCTAGCGGACATGCCGGTTCCTCTNCGAATTGCATTACTTCATCAACATCATCTTTTTGACTTCGGTNAAGCTGCCTGCATTCAGCGTGTAGAAGTAGACGCCGCTGGAAAGNTTGCTGNCATTGAAGGTCACGGTGTGGCTTCCTGCCGGCTTCTGCTCGTTCACGACCGTCGCGACAGTCTGGCCAAGTGCATTCACGATGGTCAGCTTCACGTTCGCTGTATTCGCAAGCGTGTAATTAATCGTCGTGCTGGGGTTGAACGGATTCGGATAGTTCTGGCTCAGTTCGAACTTCGCCGGAACGCCGGCCGGATCATTTACCGCGCTCGGGGCCTGCGTGAACGTGTATGTGCCGCCAAAGATGTCCGCTGGATTTGTATCAAGCGGTGGGTAGGCGGTAGTACCGTTCTCGTACTCACGGCTCAAGAAGGCCGTGTACTGGTTTGACCCGACTGACTTCAGGTACGGAGCTACGTGGAGAATGAATTCGGCAACTGCAGGGGTCTGCGTGATGTTTACCGGCGTCGACCATGAGGAGGTCAGGCTGCGGCTTGACATCCAGATGTCGGGGAGCGTATCAGTGGCCGAGGAGGTTGCTGCATCAAGCCAGTACACGGAAAGAATCTGGCCATCCTTGTCAATCGCCACATTCAGATCCCATGTATCCTGATCGAGGGCACCGAATGTCTGCACAGTCTTGGGATTGAGGCCGCTCTTCACCTTCGACCCGGCCCAACCGCTCGCTGTTTCATAGAACTCAACCACATGGTACGTTGAGGTAAGTGTATCAACGGCCACAGTGAACATATGCACACGGTTGTTTGCATCAACAAGGATCTGTGCGTTTGCATCGCCACCCGTGTACCCAGCGGCAATATAGTAGCTCGACCCAAAGCTGCTGATGTTGCGCCAGCTCTTGTCGGCCCCAATCTGAGGTCTCACCCATTCGCTCCACGTTGCACCGTGGTCTGTGCTCTTGGAGTATCCGATATTGTAGTCATAGGAGAAGTTCGGGTCCGGTGTCGCGAGCGTGTCGCCTTTGAACCATGCCATTATACCGAGATAGTCTACACCGTTTATGCTGCAACCATTCGTCGTCCCGTTGATTTGCGCATGTTCACCCATTTCAAAGGCGTTCGTGGCAAGCCAGGTGGGAGGGACACCAAACGGCACGGTGGTCCAGCTGTCTGTGCGGTAGAGGGCCGGCTGCAAACCATAGCCGCCCGTATCCGACTCCATGCTGGTCCAGAGTGCATAGCCGGAACCAGATGATTGCCAGATCTTTGTATCGCTCCAGTAGATCGTCGTATCAACAAAGAAGGATTGCGGAACCGCTGAGCCAATCGGATTATCAACGCCATAGCGCATGCCACCGAAGGCTCCACCGACCAGTTCAGGTGCAGAAAAGGCGAACTTGATTGTGGAAGCGTCACTGGAGTTTGTCGGGTTAATAATCGTACAGCTGGGGTAGCGGGAGTTGTTGGCACCAACACCAGCTGTGAGGCCGCATACCCTTGTCCACGATGTTGGATCAGTGCTCACATTGTACCAGAGCTCGCCACTACCGGCAGCATACGTTGTGCGGCCGCGGTGCACGTATGCCTGCACGTCTGCGTACGGATCATAGGCAATCGGGTAAACGTGGCAGCTCGCAGCACCATAACTATTTTGTGATTCATCGATGAGAACCCACGTCACCGCGCTGTTCTTAAACAACGAATAGTCGGGCTGTGCTGCGACCGCCTTTGTCTGAACGGTCGTTGCAATACCATCGTCAATGCGCAGTGGCTGCTTCTTGCCAAGGCGTCCGACTCCACCAAAAGCGATGCCCGTAACGAAAGCCACGAGCAACAAAACGGAAAGGAGATGTTTCATGTGTGTCTACTCCCGAGATTGTGTGTGTGGAATGAGTTTGGGGTTTGCCTGTTGAAGATCCTGCATACAGCTAACGCTACCTGACTCAACCTGGGACTGACGCTACCCTGTCAGCCACATCTCGATACGACAATGGAGGACGAAAAAAGAAAGAACCGCGTCGCCGCAGACCGTTGGTGCCCAACAATCTTTAGAGGAACCGGCATTGCCGGCAACGATTCGAGTGATTGCTGATGTGCTTGAGGAAAGTAGTATCAATCGTCCGAATAGCAGTAACTCCCTTCTCCACTCTTGCCTTGGTGAGCAGCATTCGAGTGGTTGAAATATAAACAGGCAGGTTGTATTTGTCAAGTGTAGAGATTGGTAACTGCCACAATTCGTCGCATTATTGCGACGGAACACCCCGTCGCCGCTCTATATAG
>JGI20214J51650_10001508_pt1 | contig 14790 bp, 13 predicted proteins | sample WetSurMetagenome_FD_51650 | JGI IMG/M metagenome (IMG submission 51650) | reverse complement strand
CGATGGAGGATGGCCGTGATCTCGGCGCCCCACTCCGGCCGATCCGTCATGGGCGGCAGGAGCTCGAACTCGAGGACGATCCCCGGCACCTGGAGTGCCAGCGCACGCTTCACGACCCCTTCGCCGATCTCCTCGTAATGCCCGCGCACCTCGGCCCAGGTCGCATCGGAGATCGCCATTGGCGGCAGAGTGAAATTCACCTCGGGATAGACCTGGCCGGCTCCGATGGTCAGGTCGAACCCAGCGCGAACCGGCTTGGGGGCGTGGCCGAAGACGAGGTCCCGGGAGTCGTTATAAGCAAGCCGGGTGAAGCCGCGAGCCGGAAAGGGGTCTGCCATGTCCGTCCTCCTGTGTGGAGTGTAGTGTTCCGGCACGCGATCATGCGGCCGGCGGGTCCGGTCCCAGGATCGTCCCGCCCCCCAGGACGATCTCGGGGTCATCCGGGTCGTAAAACACCGCGGCTTGCCCCGGGGCGACCGCCCGCTGCGCCTCGTCGAATCGAACGCGCATGCGGCCGTTCGAGACAGGGTGCAGCGTCGCCGCCACCGCGACGTGGGCGTATCGGATCTTGACCAAGACCCGTCGGGGCGCATCCAGCACATCCAGCGCAATCAGGTTGACCTGCTCAAGGGACACCTCGTCCCGCAAGAGGTCGTCTCCGCCTCCCACGATCACCTCGTCGTGGGCGGCATCCAACCCCACCACGTAAAGCGGCGAGGGATTGTGAAGTCCGAGCCCGTGTCGCTGGCCGACCGTGAAGTACGCCACGCCCGGATGTCGGCCCCGCACGACGCCGCCCGTATCCCGGATGATCCCGGGCCGGATCACGTCCCCTGCCCGTTGCCGCAGATACCCGCGGTAATCGCCGGACACGAAGCAGATCTCCTGGCTCTCCTGCTTGTCTGCCACCGGCAGCCCGCACTCCCGGGCAATCCGTCGGGTCTCTTCCTTCGTCAGATGCCCGACCGGAAACAGGACACCCGACAACTGCTCCTGCGTCAGCGCATACAGGAAGTAGCTCTGGTCCTTGCGCGGGTCGACGCCGCGGCGCAGGCGAAAGCGTCCGCTGGCCGAGTCGCGATCCACCCGTGCATAGTGGCCGGTGGCCAAGCGTGTGGCGCCCCACCCTTCTGCGCGGAGCCGGAGGGAGCCGAATTTCAGACGCGCGTTACAGGCCACGCACGGGTTCGGCGTCCGGCCCTCGAGATACGAATCCACGAAGGGCTCGATTACCTCTTGGTCGAACTCCGCCTCGTAGTTCAGGACGTAATGGGGAATCCCCAGGTGATCCGCAACGGCGCGCGCGTCGTTGGCGGCGGCGGGTGAACAGCAACTATCGAACCGATCACTGGGATCCGACGGTCGCTGATCGGGCCAGATTCTCAGCGTCACGCCGACCACCCGGTGCCCTTCGCGCACCAAAAGGGCGGCGGCGGCGGAGGAGTCCACGCCTCCGCTCATCGCGACGGCGACCGTCTCGACGGCGCTCACGCGGCGCTCCTGGCGTTCTCCGGCTTCCAGCCACTTGTCCGACGGATCCGTTCCATGATCGGGGGAACGGCTGCCGCAACGTACTCGACCTCCTGGGAAGAGGTCCACCGGCCCAGGGAGAACCGGACGGAGCTCCGCACATGTTCCGGCGAATACCCCATGGCCAAAAGCACATGCGACGGCTCCGCCGCCCCCGAGCTGCACGCGGCGCCGGACGACACGCCGATCCCCTGGAGGTCCAAGGCAAGCACCAGCGACTCCGCCTCGGCCCCGGAAAACGCCAGGCTGCTGACATGCGGAAGTCGCCTCTGCCGGTGGCCGTTCGGTAGCACGCCGCCGGTCGCCAACAACGCCGACTCCAACCGGTCCCTGAGCCCCGCGATGCGACGACCTGCCTCTTCCAGGTCGGCATGCAGAAGCGTCGCGGCGGACGCGAGGCCGATCGCGCCGGCCACGTTCTCGGTGCCGCCGCGGCGCGACCGCTCTTGCCAGCCACCGTGGATGACGGGAACCATCTTGGTCCCGCGTCGGACATAGAGCGCGCCGATCCCCTTGGGGCCGTGGATCTTGTGTCCCGAAATGGAAAGGAGGTCTATTCCCAGCGCCTCGACGTCAACGGGGATCTTGCCGAAACTCTGGATCGCATCCGTGTGGAACAGGACGCCCCGCTCGCGGCACACCTTGGCGACCTCGGCGATCGGGAAGAGCACCCCGGTTTCGTTGTTGGCGTGCATAAGGCTGACCAGAACCGTGTCCGGTCGGATCGCCCGTCGCACGTCGTCCGGATCCAGCACACCCTCGCGGGCCACGGACAGGCGCGTGACCGCACACCCCTGACGCTCCAGGTGATCGGCGGTATGGAGGACGGCGTGATGCTCGACTGCGGAAACGATGAGATGGCGCGGGCGACCGGTGCGGGCGCCGAGGACCCCCGTCAGGGCCAGATTGTTGGCCTCGGTGCCGCCCCCGGTGAAGACGATGCAGTCCTTGTCGGCGACGCCCAGGACCCGCGCCACCCCCTGTCGCGACGCCTCCAGAGCCTGGCGCGCCTCACGCCCCCAACCATGCACGGAGCTGGGGTTTCCAAACCGCTCGCCCAGGAAGGGCAGCATGGCCGAAAGGACATCGGGATGGAGCGGCGTGGTCGCGTTGTGGTCCAGATACACCTTCACCGGTGTACACCTCTCGACTCAGGATAGCCGAGCAAGCGGACATCGACAATACGTGCATCCACGCGGCACTGCACGCCGGCTGCTTTGCGCAGCCTCGAATCCGCACCGGCAGCTTGCGGCGGCCGGGGCCGCCTCAAATAGTGAAATCGTGCGACGGGAACGCGACCATCTCGCGCTCGTGTTCCGCGTCAGCCACCGACCGGTGGGGCCCCAGCGTGTGCNCCTCGAGTGCCTCCAGCCGGGCCGTGAGCGCACCCAGNTTCGCCGCGATCATGTCGGGAAGTTGGGCGTGGTTGAGATCGGGCGCGTCCTGCGCGGTGTGCGGCTTGCTCCGCTGGACGATCTGCCCGGGGATGCCCACCACCACCGAATTCGGCGGGACGGACTTCACGACCACGGCGTTGGCCCCGATCCGGCTGTCCGCGCCGATCGTGATCGCCCCCAGGATCTTGGCGCCCGCCCCCACCACCACACGATCCTCCAGGGTGGGATGGCGCTTCCCTTTGGCCAGACTGGTGCCCCCCAGCGTGACCCCATGGTAGAGCGTGACATCCGCCCCGATCTCGGCCGTCTCGCCGATCACCACGCCCATCCCGTGGTCGATGAAGAACCCCGGTCCGATGGTGGCCCCGGGATGAATTTCGATCCCCGTGAGCGCCCGGAAGAGATGGGACACCCATCGACCCGGCAGCTTGAATCCATGCAACCAGAGCCAGTGGGATATCCGGTGTCCCCATACCGCATGCAGCCCCGGATAGCATACCAAGATCTCCAGAACGCTGCGAGCCGCGGGATCGCGGCCGAAGATAGATTGGATATCGTTACGGAATCTCCGAAACATCTCGATCCTCCCTTGGCAGGTTGGCCGGTCGGCCGGCCCGAATACCCGCCGACCGGCATCCCCCATCGCGTCGCTGCTATTCGGCCAGGTCGGCGAACAGCGCGGTGCTCAGGTAGCGCTCCCCGAACGAGGGGATGATCACCACGATCAACTTGCCGGCGTTCTCCTTCCTCCGCGCCACTTCCACGGCAGCCCAGATCGCGGCGCCGGAGGAGATGCCAACCAGCAACCCCTCCTCGCGTGCCGCGCGCCGGGCCGTGGCGAAGGCGTCGTCATTCTTCACCCGCACGACTTCGTCATAGATCTTGGTATTGAGAATCTCCGGCACAAAGCCCGCCCCAAGCCCCTGGAGCGGATGGGGGCCCTTCGGACCCCCGGAGAGCACGGGCGAGGCGTCCGGCTCGACCGCGATGACCTTGAACCCCGGCTTCCGCGCCTTGAGGACCTCGCCCACGCCCGTGATGGTCCCCCCGGTGCCGACCCCAGAAACCAGGATGTCAACCTTTCCATCGGTGTCCCGCCAGATCTCCTCGGCAGTCGTCTTCCGGTGGATCTCCGGATTCGCCGGGTTCTGGAACTGCTGGGGGATGAAATACCTGGGGTCGCTGGCGGCCAATGCCTCGGCCCGCTTGATCGCGCCAGGCATGCCCTCGCTCCCCGGGGTGAGGATGAGCTGCGCCCCGTACGCCTTGAGCAGGACGCGCCGTTCTTTACTCATCGTCTCCGGCATGGTGAGCACCAGCTTGTAGCTCTTGGCCGCGCACACAAAGGCCAGGGCGATCCCGGTGTTGCCGCTGGTCGCCTCCAGGATGATCGTATCCGGCTTGATCTTTCCCGCCTTCTCGGCCGCCTCGATCATCGAGACGCCGATCCGATCCTTGACACTATGAGCAGGATTGTAGAATTCGAGCTTGGCGACCACGTCCGCCCGGGCGCCCTCTGTCAGACGGCGGAGCCGCACCAGGGGGGTATTGCCGATCAGTTGCGTCACGTCGTTGGCGATTCGCATCGTTCGTTTTCCCTCTCTCGACCGAAGACCCGCAGGTCTCCGGCGCAATGGTCATAGAGGCCATCCCCGCCTTGCGGAGGAGAGTGCCTCCGGTTATCCGATGGGAACGACGGGTCGCGATGGGGCGACGGGAGCCGCCGCTCGTCTCTTCTAACGCGGGACACGCGCAGAGGAATTGGAGATGAGTGACAACACGGAGCGCGGAGCGCAGGGAGTGTGATGAGGAGCCGGGGACCGTCGGACCGCTTCAGCTAGAGGGTCCCTGGAGGGATGCTGTCGAACCACTCACCGGCGGCTCGCGGCCCTCGGTTGGCGCGTGCCGACTCGATTATATTTTGCTATCCGGAAAGGCGCCACTCCCTGGCGCCGTCTACAGATGCACCGCATGCTGGCCTCCACTGGTCCATCAGAATGCATAATGGTTTGCTTTCCCACGAAACGTCATATTCCTTTCCACACGACGACAACTCGCCGAAGGCTTGGAATCCACCCCAAATTTTAGACCGCCTCTCCTTATACGCGGTTAAGCGGTGGCCTGTCAAACAAACCTTCGTGAAGAGACGGTCACGCGTCACGGTCAGGAGCGTTCCCCAAGGGGGCCCTGCCCGTCCGAGACTTTCGTCTCTCTTACCCTCGCAGGATGCTACGCGCGTCCCACCACAGTGTCATCGCGCCCGAGAGGGTTTGGGGGTGCCGAAGTCTCACCTGGCCATCCCACATTGATCGCCATCCTCCGCAAACGCGACACCGGCCTGCGAGGCCCGCGGCGCCAGAACTACTGGATGCCCTTCAACCCCATCCCTTTCAACACCTCGTTCAAGTGGGTGAGATCGTAGATCCCGGTGAGGTTCGGGCGTTCTCTTCCGAGAAAGCCCAGTTCGTAAGCCGCCTGGGCAGAGGCAGTCAGGGAGCTTCGGATGGGATCGTACGTGAATTCCATGCGCGAGACGGCCTCATCCAGCACGTCCGCCCGGAGGCCCTTACCCACAAGTTTTTGGATCTCCGCNTTCACGATCTTCTTCGCGTCGTCCTGGTGGGAATTGATCCAGCGCGTCACCTCGATATGGGAACCCAGCCACGTCTTCACGATGTCCGGGTGTTGCATGAGGAACTTCGTGCTCGCCAGCAAATGCACGGTGACGAATTGCCCGTTTGGCCAGAGCGTTCGCTCGTCAAGGAACAGCCTCCCGCCTCCCTCCTTTATCAGGCGAGCCGCCCACGGCTCCACCGCCCATGCGGCGTCGATTTCCTTCCTGAGGAAGAGCGAGAGTTGGTCTGGGTTCATCATGGGGATGACCTGGACATCCCCGCCANCCTCCTTCAGCACCAGCCCATGCTTCCTCAACCAGGATCTCGCCGCCACGTCCTGCGTATTGCCAAGCTGCGGCGTCGCGATGCGTTTTCCGTGGAAATCTTTGGCGTTTTCGATGTTGGCGTCGGCCCTGACCACCAAGGCGGCGCCGCCGCTACAGGCCCCAGAAACGATGCGAACGGCTTCGCCCTTCGACCTGACATAGGCATTGATCCCCGGGTTGGGGCCGATGTAGGTGACGTCTAAGGCTCCAGCGAAGAGCGCTTCGACGGCGGACGGGCCCGCATTGAAGAGGTACGGGTCGATGACGACATTCTCCCCCATCGCCTTCTGGAAGGCGCCCGTCGACATGCCGATCAGCGCCTGCGCATGGGTGAGATTTGGGAAATAGCCGACCCGAATGACGCGCTTTCCTTCGGCTTTTGGCATCGCCTTATGTTCGTAGGTGAAACCACGCCCCGCCTGCGCAAACACCTCCGTGCGGTTCGACGACGTCTCCGCCCTTCCTACGGACAGGAGGGCAAGGAGGCACACTGCAGACGCGACGACTGTCAGGTTTCGTTGCGGAATCGCCATTCGATTCTCCAAGGACGGTGGAAGGCCAACGCGCCGCTGGCGTACCGCACAACCCTACGCCGTTTGCAATCCCCAGCGACGCCTTACCGAATTCCCCAGCCGGGCAAAAACCAGTCGATCCACGCACAGCCCGATGCCGATGATCACCAGCATGACAGCCACCACCTGACTCATGTCATTGAGTTCGCGCCCTATCGAAAGCAGTTGACCAAGACCCATACTGACGAAGAGCAGCTCCCCCGCCATGAGGGACCGCCAGGCGAAGGACCAGCCCTGTTTCATGCCCTCGATGACCGACGGCAGGGCCGCCGGAAGAATCACGTCGACATACATCTTGAGGCCCCGGGCCCCCATGGTTTCGGCGGCACGGATCAGAAGCGGCGGCGTATGCTTTACTCCGTGTTCGGTGGCGATGGCGATGGAGAGGAGCGAGCCCATGATGACCACGAAAACGATCGCTTTTTCGCTCAAACCGAACCAGAGCAGCGCCAGAGGCAACCAGCAGATGCTGGGGAGCGTCTGGAGACCCAGGATCAAGGATCCCAGCGTCTCGTCGACGAGTCGCCACCGCGCTTGCACCAAGCCGAGGAGCGTGCCGACCAGGACCGATATTCCGTACCCGACGACAATCCGGCGCAAGCTGGCCACGATCCCGGCGACATACCTCTGTTCTGAGAATCCGTCGATGAGCGCTTGAAGAACCTGAAGCGGCGACGGAAAGAGGAATTCCGGCCAGAGCTTCAGGCGGAAAATGACCTCCCATGTCATTAGCAGCGCGAGGTAGAAGAGAGTCCGCCTAGCGTTCGTCGCCATTCCCCAATTCCTCCTTGAAAGCCTTCCGGACCTCGTCCTTCAAATCTGCCAGGACCATTCTAGCCAGGCTGATGGTCCCGGGATCCTCGATCTGGCGGGGTCGCGGCTGGTCGACGCAGAATTCACGTTTGATGCGACCGGGGCGCGCTGTGAGGAGAACCACCCGGTCGCCAAGGCAGGAGGCCTCGCGAACGTTGTGCGTCACGAAGACGATCGTTTTCCTGGTCTCGGCCCATATGGCCTGTAATTCGGCGTGCAGGAGGTCCCTCGTCTGGGCGTCGAGGGCGGCGAACGGCTCGTCCATGAGCAGGATCTCGGGATTCATCACCAGTGCCCGGGCCAGGGCCACTCTTTGCTTCATGCCACCCGACAGTTGGTGCACGAACGCATCGCCAAAGCGATGCAAATGAACCATGCGCAGGGCATCCATCGCCCGCTCTCGCCTTCGCGCCTTGCCTTCTCCCCGCAGCCGCAAGCCGAACTCGACATTTCCAAGGACGGTCAGCCAAGGAAAGAGTGCGGGCTCCTGAAAGATCACGACCCGGTCCGGTCCGGGGCCCGTTACCGGGTTGCCGTTGCACCAGACCTCGCCTGTCTCTGGGGCCTCAAGTCCCGCGATCAGGTTGAGGAGCGTCGATTTCCCGCAGCCCGAGGGGCCGACGATGCAGAGGAATTCTTCCTCGCGAATCTCTAGATCGATTATCCCGAGGGCCTCGACGGTTCCGCTGCCGGCTGAAAACGTCTTCGACACGCGCTGAAGGCGCACCTTGACGGGCTTGGGATTCAGCCCGACCGTGGTCGTATGGATATGGTCTCCCACTTGGCCATTCCCTATGATCTTCCGCGAGACTGCGCCCGAGTGTTTCACAAAGGCACTCAGACACCGATGAACATGATCGACAAACGCTTACCGAAGGCGCAAGAAGGGACACTCCGCACAGGCGTGCGAGTTAGCCCGACCATGGCGGCCCTGCACTCCAACGACCTGTATAGCATGGTGCCAATTGGAAAATAGGAACGGCGCTGCGCGGGGTCTGTCTCAGGGCACCTCCAGGGCGTTCTCCAGCCGACTCCACAGGTCGTCGGGGTCTTCCAGCCCCACCGAAAGCCGGATCAGGTACCGCGACACGCCGCAGGACTCCGCCCAGTCCAACTCACTGTAGTGGGCGAGGAGCGTGAACGGACACGCCAGCGTGAACACCGTTCCGAGGCTGGGCCCCTTGCAGACGGCCAGAGCGTCGTAGACCCGGGCGGCTCGGGCTTCCGCCTGTGCCGGGAGAAAGGTGATCAGCGACCCCCAGCCTCCGTCCGGCTTTCGTACCGCTTCGTACGCCTCGCAAGACTCCCACTTCGGATACCAGACGCGTTCAATTTTGGGGTGGCTGCGCAGCCGCTCCGCGAGTGCGAGACCGTTCCGATTGTGGACGCGCATCCGCTCCGGGAAGGTACGCGCATACGCGCCCAGGATGGCGGCGTCCTCCCCCCAGAGCAGCTCTTCGTGCTGCGCCCGAGCCAGAGGGGCGAGTTCGCGGTAGAGGGGTGATCGCGGATTGAGGACCAGCGCGCCGCCCATCGCATCACCCGTGCCGACGATGTACTTCGTAAGACTGGTTGCAATCAGATCGGCGTGGGGGCCGAGATCCACGTTGTATGGCGTCGCCACCACATCGTCGACGATCAGCGGCACGCGGTGCTCCCGCAAGAGCGGTGTGATCTTCCGAACATCGGCGGAACCGAGCAGGGGGTTACCGGGAATCTCACAGAAACAGGCGGCCAGCGATTGGCGCTCGATCAGGTTTCGCAAATCGCTCTCGACGCGATCTAGATCGTGCAGCAAGACTGCGCCATCACCCAGCTTCTGTTGCAATTTCAGGGTATCCACGTAAGGGAATCCCAACTGGGCGGTGGGCTGGCCAGGTCGTCGACGCCTAACGGTCTGGAGGGCGGCGAACTGCGCGGCCATGCCGGACGGGGCCAGGAACACGTCGTCGGGAGAACAATCGTACAGGCCGGCCAACTGCTGCCGCAGGGCATGCCGGACCGCGGAATCCTCTGCGGCGGCGCCCCGCCCGGCCAGCGCCGCTTCCGCCTGGCGACTGGACACGATCAGACCCGTATGTTGCCAAAAGGCCTTCAGCAATGGGCTGCCGGCCGGGGACGTCCGCACGCCGGAAACCCCAAAGCCATCGACAAGCTCCGCCTCCTGGCCGCTCGTTCGGCGGATGAACTCCACGCACATCTCCGCGACGCGACGCGACGGAAACGGAAGACAGGGTGCTCCGCCGCCCAGCCTATGGGCCAGCGTCTGCACCAGCGAGTGGATCACGAACCTCGGGTACCCGCCGGCCAGCTTCCGGATCACCTCGGGCCGCCCTTCCTCGTAGGCCACCACATCCTGCCAGCGGGGCATCGCCACGGAGACGGCATGGGGGGAGTCCGGGATCGGCCGTCCCAGCTCTTCCGCTCTCCACAGAGGGTTTTGGAGGAGATCGCGAGGACTCATCGACCGCTTCCGCCGCACAACGGGCGGACTTTCATCGCGGGAGGGAACCGCGCCGGTTTCGCCAGTGGTCGCGGAGTCGCTTCAGCCGCTCGCCAGCCTCGGCCAGCGTCTCCTCCCGCTTGGCAAAATGGAACCGGATCAGATGCCGCACCGGTTCGTGGAAGAAGCTAGACCCCGGCACCGCCGCCACGCCCACCTCGCGCGCCAGCCACTCGCAGAAGCCGACATCGTCGTCCTTCGTGAACTCGGAGACATCCACCAGGACGTAGTAGGCCCCCTGGGGGGTCGTGTAGGACAGCCCCGCGGCGTCCAAGGCGCCCACGAACACGTCCCGCTTCCGGGTGTACCCGGCGAGCAGATCGGCGTAGTAGCTGTCGGGAAACCGGAGTCCGGTGACGGCGGCTTCCTGCAGCGGCGCCGCCGCGCCCACCGTCAGGAAGTCGTGCACCTTGCGGGCGCTGTCGATAACCGCCGGCGCCGCGAAGATGTACCCCAGCCGCCACCCGGTGATCGAGTAGGTCTTGGACAGGGAGCTCACGCTGATGGTGCGGTCGAACATCCCGGGGAGCGCGGCGAAGTAGGTATGGCGGTGCGGGGCATACACGATGTGCTCATAGACCTCATCGGTGATGACGAAGGCATCGAATTCCTCGGCGAGCGTCGCGATCGACAGCAACTCGTCCCGCGTGAACACCTTGCCGCTGGGATTGGACGGATTGCAGAGGATGATCGCCTTCGGTCGTTGCCGGAACGCCGCCCGAAGCTCCGCCGGGTCGAACGCAAAATCGGGCGGGCGCAACGGCACGTACACTGGCCGGGCCCCCGAAAGGATCGCGTCCGCGCCGTAATTCTCGTAAAACGGCGAGAAGACGATGACCGAGTCCCCCGGATTGCACGCGGTCATCATGGCCGCCATCATCGCCTCGGTCCCGCCGCAGGTCACCACGAGGTGCCGGTCCGGATCCAGGGGAATGCCCATCCAGCGGGCCTGCTTGGCGGCCAGCGCCTCCCGGAAATTTGGCGCGCCCCAGGTGACCGCGTACTGATGCGGGCCGGTGCGGGCGGCATCCGCGAGCGCCGCGGTCAGGGCGGCCGGTGGGTCGAAGTCCGGAAAACCCTGCGACAGGTTGATGGCGCCGTGCTGATTGGCCACCCGGGTCATCCGGCGGATGACGGATTCGGTGAAGAGGGCCGTGCGTTCACTCGTCTTCGGCATGTTGTCTCTGCGTTCTGGAAGAGATTACGCTCGCGTGTCAGCGTTCAGCGATCAGCGTTCAGCATTCAGCAAATACAAGAAATCCCCACAGGGCAGCACCAAGCCCAAAAGCACCGTACCGCACGATTTCTTCCTCGTCGGTTTTTGGCCGACCGCTGTTCGCCGATCGCTGATCGCTAATGGCCGACCGCTGACGGCTGACCGCTTGCAATCAGGCCTTCGCCACCCGGAACACGGCGGCATCGGCGAAGAGCGATGGCCACCGCCGCACCGGCTCCGACCCGCGCAGGAGCACACGCTCCTTGGCCTGCAGCCCGAGATGGTGCAGCACCTCGTCGAACTGGGGCAGCGTGATCGACCGCACGCGCGGCTGGCCGGACACCAGAGTCGTCCCGGCCCCGCCACCGCGCAGCGATCGCCCGCGGGCTTTCCAGTACCCCGCGTTCTCGAACGAGATGATTGCCGACCGCCCGACGCGGGCCATTTCCTGCATGACGCCCAGCGGTCGATTCAGGTAGGCCACCGTCTGGCTAAGGATCACGACGTCGAACATACCGTCGGGAAAATCGGCCAATCCGTCCTCGATGTTGCCGTGGCGAACCGACAACCCCTTGGACATGCAACCGCGGACCTTGACCTCGTCCACCTCCACACCGCGCCCCTGGACACCCTTCTGCGCAACCAACTCCGCGAGCAGCGTCCCGTCACCGCAGCCCAGGTCTAGCACCCGCGACCCCGCCGAAACCATGTGCACGATCACGTCGAGGTCTGGACGTGAGGAGTTCATGCGATCTCCCGTTGCTCGACCTTGGCCAGCCGCCATGTACCGCGCGTCTTGGCCGCCCAGGATGCCAGCGGATAGACCTTCTCCTCCCGCTCTCCAGTCGATGTCGGCGCACCTTGCGCCGGACCGGCGGGCCCGGAGGTCTCCCGCTCAACCTTCGCCAGAAAGTCTCGCGTGAGCTCGCCGAGCCGCTCGACTTCCAAGAGGAAAGCGTCGTGGCCGTAGTCGCTCTTGATCTCCACGTAGCTGGCATCGATACCGTTGCGCAGAAGCCCTCGGACCAGCTCCTCGGACTGTTCCGGCGGATAGAGCCAGTCGGAGCTGTAGCTGAGCACCAGGATCTTTGCCTTGACATCCGCGAACGCCTCCGACAGGTCGCCGCGGCCGAGGGAAAGATCGAAGTAGTCGATGGCTTTGGTGATGTACAGGAAGGAGTTGGCATCGAACCGAGAGGTGAAGCGGTTGCCGTGATACTTCAGGTAACTCTCCACTTCGAACTCGGTCGCGAAGTCATACCCGTATCGCTCGCGCTCCTGCAGCCGGCGGCCGAACTTCTCCCGCATGGAGGTTTCACTGAGGTAGGTGATGTGGCCGATCATCCGGGCCACTGCCAGCCCGGCGTTGGGCGGCTCTTTCCCGTAATAGTCCCCCTCGTTCCAGTTGGGGTCGGCGTAGATCGCCTGACGCGGGACCTCGTTCAGCGCGATCGTCTGGGCGGAGGTGCAAGCGGTCGACGCGAGCACGAGCGCGCTTCGCACCCGGTCCGGATAGGACACCGCCCATTGCAGGGCCTGCATGCCGCCCATGCTCCCCCCGGTCACGCACAGAAGCGAGGGGATGTCCAGGGCGTCGATCAGCCAGCGCTGCGCCTCCACCATGTCCGCCACGGTGACCACCGGGAAGGAAAGCCCATACGGGCGGCCCGTCTCCGGGTTAATCGAGGAGGGCCCGGTGCTGCCCGAACATCCGCCGATGACGTTCGAACAGACGATGAAGTAGCGGTCGGTGTCGAACGCCTTCCCGGGCCCCACCGCATCGTCCCACCAGCCGGGCTTCCGGTCGTGGGGGGAGTGCTGTCCGGCGACATGGGCGTCGCCGGACAGCGCATGGCAAATCAGAATGGTGTTGCTGCGGTCCGCGTTCAAGGTACCGTAGGTCTCGTACGCCAAGGTAACCGGCTTGAGGGTCGCCCCGCTCTTCAAGCGGAGCTCCTCATCGAACGTGACCTGCTGCGTGTGGACGATCATGTTCGTCGCCCCCTTAGTAGGATCCTGAAACACGAGTTTCACCCGGGCTGCTCAAAAAGGCCCAAACGCAAGGCGGCAAGCGATGCGAGGTGCGAGACGTAATCAGCGCGTACGTCGCAGCGCCGCGCGAGCGCGCCAACGCGGCAAATGGGCCTTTTTCAGCGGCCGGCCGATACGGCCGCCTTGAGGGCCTGGTCGATGTCCGCCGTGATGTCCTCCACGTCCTCCAAACCGATCGAGAGGCGGATATAGTCCGCTGTAACCCCCGTCTCCTCCTGCTCCTCTTTGCTCAACTGCTGGTGTGTCGTCGAGGCGGGATGGATCACCAGGCTCTTGGCATCACCGATATTGGCCAGGTGCGAGAGGAGCTGGACCGAATTGATGAACCGCTTCCCGGCCTCCAGCCCGCCCTTGATCCCAAACCCGATGATCCCGCCAAAGCCGGACTTCAAGTACTTGGAGGCGATGGGGTAGCTGGGATCCTCTTTCAGGCCGGGATACGTCACCCAGCTGACGAGCGGGTGCTGCTTCAGGTACTGGGCGACGGCCAGCGCGTTTTGCGCATGTTGCCGCTGGCGCAGCGGAAGCGTCTCCAGTCCCTGCAAGAAAAGAAACGAGTTGAAGGGGCTGAGCGCCGGGCCGATGTCCCGCAAGAGCGTCACGCGGACTTTGAGAATGAAGGCCACATTGCCCATCCCCGGCACGTCGCCCAGCGCATCCCAGTAGACCATCCCGTGATAACTCGGATCGGGCTCCGTGAACTCCGGGAACTTCCCGTTGTTCCACTGGAACTTCCCCGCGTCCACGATCACGCCGCCAATGGAGGTGCCGTGCCCGCCGATGTACTTTGTGGCCGAACTGGTGAGGATGTCCGCCCCGTAGTCAATCGGCCGGACAAGCCCGACACCGACGGTATTGTCCACGACCAGCGGCACCCCCGCGTCATGGGCGATCTTCGCGATGGCCTCGAAGTCCGGCACATCGAGCTTCGGGTTGCCGATCGTCTCGATGTAGACTGCCCGCGTCTTCGGTGTGATCGCCCGCTTGAAGGCCTCGGGCTTGCGGGAGTCCACGAACGTCGCCGCACGCCCGAGCTTCGGGAACGTGTAATGGAAAAGCTGATACGTCCCCCCGTAAAGGTTGTTGGCCGAGACGATCTCATCTCCAAGCCGGGTGATTGCCAGCAGCGCCAGTGAGATGGCGGACTGCCCCGAGGCCACCGCCAGCGCGCCGGTCCCACCTTCCAGGGCGGCGATCCGCTTCTCGAACACGTCCGTGGTGGGGTTCATGATGCGCGTGTAGATGTTGCCGAACTCCTTGAGCGCAAACAGGTTCGCTGCGTGCTCGGAGCTCTTGAAGACATACGACGTCGTCTGGTAGATGGGCACGGCGCGGGCGCCCGTCGTCGGGTCCGCCTGCTGTCCCGCGTGCAACGCCAGCGTGCTCAATCCCTGCTTTGCCATTATGGAAACCCCCATGTGTGTGCAAGTTGTCGGTAACGACCTGTTCGTGACGAAAGCGGGGCGCTCCCCGGGATCCCCGCGCTATCCCCTGATTGGCGCCACCGTGTGGCGCCTGCGCATCGCCATCATTCCCCGCTCCCCTCCCCGCCTGAAAAAGAAAACCCCCTCTCATCAATCCGAATGAGAAGGGGTTTAAGCGGACTTTTCCCCCTCTCATCTTTCCCCGACCGAACGTACCGTCGGGGTAGGAGTTGGCACCCCGCATTTGGTGCGGGGTTGCCGTGGCTTCGTAGGGCCTATCCCTCTGCCACTCTGGATGAGAAGTCTGGTTTTTTTAAACTAACACCAGCGTCCTGTCAAGAA
>JGI20214J51650_10001506_pt1 | contig 14802 bp, 16 predicted proteins | sample WetSurMetagenome_FD_51650 | JGI IMG/M metagenome (IMG submission 51650) | reverse complement strand
AGGGGCTGCGGTTTGTGGTGCATGAGGTGGTTCCCGCGGGCGACGGCGGTATCTCTCTGGGGCAGGCGGTTGCGGGTGGATTCTGAGTTTTTTCAGCCAAACTGTTTTTATCGTCGTTTACGCCTCGATTTAGCCTTGACCCGAAATGTGTTTAGCCATTCCAGCACGCGTCATGAGCGTCGTGGGCGACAAGGCTCAGGTTGATTTCGGCGAGAAAGTCCTGCGCGAAGTTAACGTAACGCTCGTTGACGTGAAAGTCGGCGACTACGTTTTGGTTCACGCCGGCTACGCTATCCAAACCATGAGCGAGAAAGACGCCAAAGAAACCCTTAGCCTGTGGAACGAAGTTCTCGAAGCAGGAAAAGACTGAGGTAAAGCAGATGGCGAGCGCCCAGAGCTACCGCGACCCCCAAGTGGCACGGCGCATAGCCCACAAAATCCAGGCGCTGTCGCCGAAAACGGGCACCGTGAAAATCTGTCACGTCTGCGGAACCCACGAGTGGACCATAAGCCACTTTGGCTTACGCAGCCTCCTGCCAAAAAACATCGAAGTCATCGCCGGACCCGGCTGCCCCGTTTGCATCTTGCCTGCTTCGGAAGTTGACGCCGCAATCCAAATAGCAAAAAAAGGCGCCGTGATTACGTGTTTTGGCGACGTGTTGCGTGTTCCAGGCAGTCGCGGCTCGCTCGTGGACGCGAAGGCGGAAGGCGCCGATGTGCGCGTCGTTTATAGCACCAGCGACGCCGTCAAAATGGCGCAGGAAGAACCACAGAAGGAGTTCGTATTCTTCGCCGTCGGCTTCGAGACAACCGCGCCGTCCACAGCCATCGAGGTTGAGTGCAATCCGGCAGCTAACTTGAGCTTTCTGGTTTCTCACAGGGTGGTGCCTCCCGCCATGGAGCTTCTCGCCAAGATGGACGACTTGCAGCTAAACGGGTTCATCGCACCCGGACATGTGAGCACAATCATCGGCGTCAAGCCGTACGCCGTTTTCCCCGAGAAATACGGGTTGCCCACGGTCGTAGCGGGGTTTGAGCCGTTGGACCTTCTTTTTGCGGTTTTCATGATCGTTAGGCAGATTAGCGAGGGCAAGCCGCGTTTGGAGAACGAATACCAGCGAGGCGTGCAGTGGGAGGGCAACGTAAGGGCGCAGCGGCTAATCAGCGACGTTTTCAACGTAGTGGACGGGAAATGGCGTGGCCTAGGCACCATACCCCAATCAACACTAACGCTCAAGACGCTCTACCAAAAATACGACGCACTGCGCAGACACGACGTTCAGCTCCAGGACGGCGTTGACTCCCAACCCGGATGCCGATGCCACTTGGTCGTAGTCGGCAAAATCAAACCCGACGCCTGCCCCCTGTATCTCAAGGCTTGCACGCCGCAGAACCCCGTGGGCGCCTGCATGGTTAGCATGGAGGGCACGTGTAGGGTTTGGGCAAAAACCTCCAACGCACAGCCGCAACGTTGAACGCGACGACTTTACTTCGTTTTGGCTTTGCCAAATGATAAACGGTAAGGTTAAAAGCATAGGTAACAAAGGTTTTATCCGTGACAGGGCGAAATTCCAGCTTGACAGGTGACGCGCAGGTTTCCGAACGTCAGCTTTCTTTCATGAAGCAGAAACTTGGGGAGCTAGGCCAAAAAGCCGGCTTGAGAAGGGCACCTGATCTTTCGATTTCCAAAACTGAAAGACTCGCTAGCGTCAACGTTTTCCAAAAACGTATAAGCGTAGGCACCAATGTCCTGTCGCTTTGGGCGCAGGGCATATTCAGCGACCAAGACGTCGAAGCCACCCTGGCGCATGAAGTGGGGCATCTGATGGATTTCCGACGCGAATCCAAAAGTAAGAACTTCCGCAACCTCCTCGTCGAGAGCTTCTGGTTCAGCTTTGGCGTGGTCCCGTTCGTGTGTTTTGTCTTTTCTCCGTCGCTGGCTTGGATGTTAGGCTCCGCCGCGCTGGCGATTGCCTGGGCGCTTTCTCTTCCCATTGTTGTCAGGCGCGTGGAAGTCCGCATCGAACTGGAAGCCGACCGAAACGCAGGAGTGTACCTCGTTGCTCCCCAACAACTGGCGGAAGCGCTCGTCAAAATCAGCTCGTTTGGAATGCCTTCAAAAACCGTGGGGTTCACGGCGAAAATGTCCTTTTTGGCAGGAACGCTGACACATCCCACTTTCAAGGAGCGCGTGGGGTTTTTGCAGGCGCTGCAGTTCACAAGCAAGTCCGTTTCGGTGCAAGTTTAGGCCGATTTTTGCGTTATTGAGTTGGGCAACCGTAACCGTTTTATGTGAATAGCTCTGTTCTTACAGAGAGAAACCAAAATTGCGCCTTCGTAGCCTAGCCCGGTGGGGCGTTACCTTGGTAAGGTAATGGTCGCGGGTCCAAATCCCGCCGAAGGCTCCAATTTTAGAGGGTTTGGTTGATGCTTTCGTATACGATCAGTCGTTTTGACTACTGTTTTGGGTCTTTTCTATCAGCTATCTGAGTTCTGTGGGTGTTGTATTATTGTTCAACACTAATTCAGTGACGTGTCGTAATACATAATATACTTAAAGAAGTTGCCCATTTTGACATTTGCTGGGTATGGGAAGTTTGGCAGGCTTCGCCTGTGCCCAAGGATGGAGAATGTATGGACAAGAAAATTGCATCTGTGGTCTGTGTATTGGTGTTTCTAGCATCGGCTTTGTTGATTGTTGATTCGAACGTGAGCACTTCGTTGGGGGAGACGAATAGTCCCGCGAGTCTCCGAATTTTTGTCGGCCCAACCAGCGTGCTGGCGGATAACAGCACATACAATTGCATCTTTGTGCAGCTGGAGGATAGCGGTGGGAAGCCCGCACGTGCCGTGCAGGACACTAACATAAGCCTCTCGTCCTCGGTCACCAACATCGGAATCGTAACTCCATCCATCACCATATCCCAGGATGCCACCTACGCGTCCGCAAACTTTTCCTCAACCTTCTCGCCTGGAACAACCTCAATAACCGCGTCCGCGACGGGTTTCGCGACTGTACAGTCCAGCGTCGCCACCATCGCGCCAATCCCCTATTCCGTGGCGGTTTACGGGTTCCCCTCCATTTTGCCCTCCGACGAAAACTCTTACGACGCGATAATGGTTCAGCTTCAGGATTCCAGCGGAACACCCGCGAAAGCACCCAAAGACGGGGTGTTGGTGAGCCTATCCAGCTCGAACACTTCCATAGGCGAGGTCAGTTCAAATGTTACAATTCCAGAGGGCAAAACCTACGCAGTAGCAGCCTTTACCGCAAAAAATGCGTCTCAAGTCGAAGGGAAAGTGAAATCAGTTATTGTGACAAGTGTGGCGCAAGGTTACACTTCCCAGCAGGTAACAATTACAGTAACGCCCGTGATGACGAACCCGACTCAGCTGAAGATTTTTCCGGGACCGATTCAGATCCCAGCTGACCACACCTCTTATCGGCAAATAGCTATCGAGCTGCAGAACGCGTCAGGTTTCGTTGGAATCCTGTCGTATGACGTTTTGGTTTCTTTGGGCTCGAGCGATCCGACGGTAGGAGGAATTGACTCTCAAATAGTCATCCCTCAAGGTCAAACCTACGTGTTAGCGACTCTCGGCACGACGTACAAGGCGGGAGCCACAACAATAACGGCTGTAGCAACCAACCTGCTCAGAAGTCAACAGACAATCACGACAACTGGCTTCACACCCACAAAACTGGCAGTTTACTGCGCGCCCTCGCTTCTTCCCTCCGACAACTCCACTTACCAATCGATAATTGTTCAACTCCAGGATTCACAGGGGCGACCAGCAAAGGACCCGCAGGCGGACGTGAACGTAAATCTTTTCTCATCACAGCCGACGGTGGGAACCGTCAGCTCGACATTGACAATCCCATTTGGGCAAACTCAGGCTGCTGGAGCCTTGACGGTTACCAACTCGCCTGGCACAACTAGCATAACTGCTCAGGCATCAAGCTACACAACGGGCCAAGTCGCAGTCACAACTTACACAATCGACTTGCTGCCGCTGCAGCTTAACGCAACAGCGGAACCGTCAGCCATCTTCAACGGGCAAAAAACAAACGTCACGGTTTACGTCACTGCCGATGGAAACGGGATTGCAGGCGCTACCGTCAAGTTCGCCTCTGACAACGGCGGAACTTTCGGTACAACGTCAGACCTGGGAGCCGGGTATTACAGAGCGTTGTTTACGGCGCCAAGCTTCACAAGAGCAACCAACTGCACAATTACAGCTTCCGCCTCAAAAACAGGATGCGTATCCTCTCAAGCCACGACGCAGGTGACTGTTGAACTGCCTCCGGCTCCGACGCCAACGCCGTCTCCGACGCCCAGTCCAACTCCAAGTCCAACGCCGACCCCTAGGCCAACCGCAACACCAAGACCAACAGCCACCCCAAGCCCTACACCAACGCCCTCGCCGACTCCCAAGCCAACGGCCACGCCAAAACCGACTCCAACCCCTGTTCCAACGCCCACTCCCATCCCAACTAATGGAACTATACAATTATGCATCGAAGACTACGATGGAACCCCGTTGAGCAATGCTACAATCTCTTTTACGACGCTTCCAAACGGGACGAGCGCGCTCTCTGGCGCCACAAACGCGACTGGCTTCGTTACTTTCGCAAACCTCACGGTGGGACGGTACTCGTTCTGCATACTCAAAGACGGCTACGAAGGAATGAACCAAACCGTCAATCTCCAGACCGCACCAGTAAAAATGACCTTGGCGCTGACAGCAGATGGCTCCGGCCAAACCTCCTCCGACGGTGGCGGCTCGATGATATTAACAGTCGTCGCGGTGGTGGTTGTTGTCGTTCTGGTCGTCGTGGTTGTGGTGGTTTTAAAGAGGCGGCGGAGATCAGAGCTGAAACTGCCATAAGCCCTTTTTTCTTCTAGTTTTGCAGATCGCCCGAGATTCACATTCAGACGTCTAGAGATTTTTTTCGCTGACCAGTCTTATGAGTAATATACTACTAGGTTTGGCAACTGTATTTGCGTTTTACATCTAAACAGGAGACCTTAAATATTCTGTTTCCTGCGACATTTCAGACGAGGTGGTAAAATGTCGAAATTGATGAGTATTCTCAAGAGCGACGGCAACGAATCTAAACAACGGCAACTCACAAAGCTGAAAAAAGACATCGCGCAAATGACCGAAGAAGCACAGTTAATTGAAATGTCTCTCAACACAGAAACCCAGTAAAACCAAGCTAAGGCACACGGATCCAAATGTGTTCAGCACAAAACTCGGAATAAAGCTTGCCGTTTAATTTTTATATACATCGTAAGCAATGAGGATACAGAGGATAAGATGGCTCTCGAAGACACTGCAATTATCGTGGCATTATCTGTAGTGGCTGCAGTAGCCATAGCCGCATGCGTTGCACTTATCCTACTAATGCGCTCACGAACGCCCAAGCCCGTTGCGAAGCCGCAGAAAAACTCCGAGTTGGACTCTCTTCTGGCACCCAACATAAGTTCCTCCCCATTTAGAGTTACAAAAAGCGTCCAATCCACCGAAGCCACCCAAGCCAAAGATGAACTGCGCATCCTCGACTTAGAACGGGAGATTGTTGCCGACGCCATCCGCCACCTTTACGAAGCCCAAGCGGAAGGCAAAATCACCGAGGCTGAACGCGAACGCCTCGCCAGTAGCTACAAGAACCGCATGATGAACATCAAAGAGTCGATGGCGAAAGACGAAGGCATTGTTGCCCTGCACGAGCTGGAAAGCATGCAGGAAGACCTCATGAAAATGTTCAGCGAACGCTTCAGCGAACTAACGGGCAAAGTAGAAGAACTCCGAACACGCATCGACGTGAAGCCCATTAAGGAAATTAAGGTGCAATTGCCCAAGGCGCCAGTGGTTTTTCCTGATCAGCTTGAGGAAGCTGAAGAGGAAGAGAAATCTGAAGAGACGGAAGAGGAAAAAGAGAAACCCAAGAAACCCAAGAAGCCTCCAGCGGAGAAGCAGAAAACCGAGGCGGAGCAACGTATAGACGCTATTCGAAACCAGATAGATGAGGTCATGAACAAGTTAGGTCAGATGGAGATGGAACCCTAAAATGCCCCAAGCGTCCCCAGACGCCGCAAAACGCAACGCCGCCTACGCCGCAGTGGAACACGTCAAAGACGGCATGGTTGTTGGACTCGGCAGCGGAACCACAGCGGCCTACGCCATTCTCGCGTTGGGCGAACTACGAAAACATGAGAGCCTCCAGATTTTGGGTGTGCCCAGCAGCTACCAAGCCTTCCAGTTGGCAGTGCAAAGCGGCATCGCCGTGACCACGCTCGAAGAACACTCGGAAGTTGATGTGAACATTGACGGCGCGGACCAAATCGACCCCAGCCTGAACCTCATCAAGGGCATGGGCGCCGCGCTCGCCAGGGAAAAGATCGTTGCTGCCTCCGCCAGAAAAAACATCTTTATAGCCGACGNGGCAAAACAGGTCAAAGTTCTTGGCGAAGGGAATCAGCCCGTGCCAATCGAAGTTCTCCCATTCGGCATCGCTCTTGTTCAGCGACGAGTTCAAGCGCTTGGCGGGACCACTCTTTTGCGTGAAACGAAGGGCAAACTGGGGCCGATCATCAGCGACAACGGCAACGCAATAATGGATGTCACGTTCGGAGAAATCAAAGATGCAGCGGTGCTGGAGCAGAAGCTTAAGATGATTCCTGGCGTCGTGGAAACGGGTTTGTTTATCGGGCTAACTGACATCGTTTACTTGGGCTCACCAGCCAAAGTACTGAAGCTGGAAGCAAAAAGAAAATAGCTTTGTATGGTGATCAATACCTTTATTTTGCGCTTCTTTGGTTGTTTTAACGCTAACGGCAATGCCGGGGTAGCCTAGCTTGGCTAGGGCGCCAGACTCATAATCTGGAGACAATAGGGCTAAAGCGCTCTTTGCCAGAGGTCGCGGGCTCGAATCCCGTCCCCGGCACCAAAGCTCTCCAGTTTTTCGGTCTATGGGTTCTGCGGTTGGTTTTCCAGAAGGATTCTTTTTTCGGCTGAGCAGTACCACCTATTGTATTCGGGTAGGAAGACGAGGGGGTATCCGCATGTTGGGCACACAGGTAAAGATGACGGCGCACCTGAAGCGGGCGCTTGGGCGTTAACTGGGGGGGTAGGTGGCGGAGTCATTAGTGCCTGCATGTAGGGCTGAGGTGGCGGGTTAGCAGGCGGGGTATGGAAGAAGGCCTTAACCTCAAGTGTTTGCGCCCACTGGCTGCTCGAGAAGCCGCTTAGGACGAGCGCCCATCTTTGCCCCAAAAAGACACCAAAAGACATGACGAAGAAGGTCGCCCCAATGGCGATAAAGACCGTGCACATGAGCAAGTTGGCAGGTTGCACCCACCCAAAAAAATTCACGACGCCAAAAACGACACACAGAAAGCTAGCGGCGAAACCGTAATTGGCGTGCTTGGCAACAACTTCTGGTCTGACTTTGGAGGAAGCAGGTCGGGAGGGTTGCAGCGGAAAGGGTGCAGTCATGGTTATCCCATTTGTTGAGCCCAAGTAGATATTTAAGACTTTTCAAGAGGGTGCTGTGTCGAATGACTGAGAGTTTCTTACAGCTCATTTCTTTGCTAATTTTTAGTTTGGAGTTCAGTTCAGGTTCATTTTCATGAACAGGTTATAAATTGAAGCTTTCAGCAGCAACTCGTTGACGATGTTTTTCCACCTAACAGAGGTGATGTACTCTCCAAACACTCGCGTTCGACTCGAAAACGCCGACTCAGCCATCCACCTGTAACCGTAACCCCTCTTTTTGCGCCAACCGTCGTTGCCAAGCTGCTCAACCACAGCAAACTTGCGCGGCATGCACCCTCCACCCTTCAAAGAAGCATTCTTACGCACCCTAATCAACGGATCAACGTTCATCTTGGCAATCATTCGGAAATTGTTCTTAGAATCATATGCTCCATCCCCAATTACTCGCTTTATGTTTGCCTTTCCAGCTGAACCTTTAACCAACCGTCCAAGCATCCGTCCATCCCCTACGTCTTCACGTGTTACCTCGATGGCCAAGATTTGCTTTGTTTTGGTGTCCACTGCGATATGGACTTTTATGAACCCGCGTTTAACCTTCCATTTCTTGCGAATCCACTCTCCACGATTGGAAACCTTGATGCCCGTGGAATCCACCGCTATGGTGACGTCTTTGTCCAGCTCCACTGAGGGGGCGATGTCGATTTTCATTTTTGATATTCGCCACCAGATGGTGGTGTAGTCGGGTGCTTTGAGGCCGTCAACATGTGCACTTAAGGCTCGCATGAAGCCTTCCAATTGCCGAAATGGCAAGACGTAGGCGTGCACTATTGCTAGAAGCTTTAGGAATGATTCTGGGTAGCGGTATCTGGCTCCTTCTTTGCGTTCGTTCTGGCTTTAAGTTCTCTGGACCAATCTGCAACGAAGTCTAAATCTAACAGAATCAAGCCCCTTTTCACCAATGCTTCGTTGTAGCTTTTCCAATCTCTCAACGAGCTCATAATCTAAGCTTTCTGTGATGAACTATTATTTAAGTTATTCAACACAGCACAAGAGGGTAATAGTGTGTTTTATCTGGTTGAATCTGCATAGTCTCCACTGTCGGATTAGCATGGACAGCGGACTTGATTGGGTACCAGTTCTCGTGGAATGCAAAGAAAACGTTCGATTGCATGTGCAGCCGCTTCTCAAAACCGTCAAGGAGCAGCAGCCTGACCTCGGCAGCGGCGCGGGCGGCGACCAGATGAAGCTGGTGGATTTAGCGGCGGAGAAAGCCATTGTAGAAGTTCTCCTCAGGCGTTGCGCGTCGTTTACGCTTATAAGCGAGGAGTCAGGCGTCAAAGTGTTCGGAGACCGTCCGGAAAGCTGCTTTGTGACAGTGGACCCCATCGACGGCACCACCAACCTCGTCAGGGGACTGCCTTTCTACTGCACCTCTATAGCCGTCAGCCGGGAGCCAATGCTTTCGCAGGTTCACGCGGGTTTGGTATCTGATCTGTTCCACAGCACCACCTACACGGCTGCGCTTGGCAAGGGGACTTTCCGTAACGGAGAAAAAATCACGCCATCTAAAGTCGAGTCGCTAGAGGAAGCCGTCGTGGGTTTAGACCTGAACACCTACAAGGTCAAGGAGATCGCGCCACGTCTTTCCGGACTCATAGCCCACACTAAACATATTCGGCACTATGGCGCCAACGCGTTGGAACTCTGCTTTGTTGCTGAGGGTTTGACGGACGCGTTCGTGGATGTCAGGGGTAAACTGCGGACCACCGATGTCGCTGCGGGTTTTCTCATAGTCAAAGAGGCTGGCGGAATCGTCACGGCGCCAGACGGAAAAGCCGTGGATGCCAGGTTGGACCCGAAGGAGACGCTCAAGTTCGTCGCTTCGGGCAACAGGCAAATTCACGAGGCAATCCTGCGTTTGCTGGACTTGAAGTAGGGCAAAGCCATGTTTACCCTTTTGATGCCTAATCCCGCTGCTCTTGTTGAAGCCGAAGGGACGCGGACGCTGGTCGTTGCAGACCCGCATTTGGGGTGGGAGCTGTCGCTGCAAGAAAAAGGCATCCACGTGCCCAGTCAGACGCCCAAGCTGCTGCAAAAGCTGGTGACTCTTCTGGATCAGGAGAAACCCGACGTGCTGCTCATCGTTGGCGACGTCAAGTACTCCGTGGTCGCGTCAGAGCCGGGCGAGTGGCATGACATCCCAGACTTCTTCGAAGAAGTGAAAAAGCACGTGGCTGAAATCGGTGTAGTCCGAGGCAACCACGATGCTAACCTTGAGCCGATGCTTCCCGAAAAAGTTACGATGCACCCCGCAACTGGACTGGTGATTGGCGATGTGGGCTTGTTTCACGGGCACAAGTGGCCTTCACCCGCGCTGCTGGGCTGCAAGACCCTGGTTATGGGGCACTTGCATCCAGTGGTGGTTTTGCGGGATGCGGCGGGTTTCAAGCTGAGTAGGCAAGCGTGGATGCGCGTGGACTGTGACCCATTGGTACTTGCGCGGGTGCTACTTCAAAAGTACAGCGTCAAAGTGGAGGGATCCGTGACGGAAACGCTCCAGCGGCACTACGGAGTGAAACCCGTTTCTGAGCAACTTTTCATTATGCCCAGCTTCAACGATTTCTTGGGCGGCAGAGCAGTCAACGAGCGACCTCGCCGAAGAGATGTTGATTCGGAGACATTTATTGGCCCCGTTTTGCGTTCGAACGCTGTGGACATGGATGACGCTGAGCTTTACATGTTGGATGGGACGTTTCTGGGGAAGCTTAGGCAGCTTCGGGCGATGTAACGCGAAGCGCCTTGGACGTTTGCGTGGAATCTGCACAACCCTTTAATAATTGGGTTTCCCTCTCCGTTGGCATTGGTTGGAGGAAGAAGCGCTAAACTCCCATAATAAAACTCGAACAATCGAAGAAATAAACCAGAAAATCCGTAAGGGCGATGCCCAAGTTTTAGCCGCTGAAGAAATGAAACGTCTAGTGGAGAGCAGCGGCGTCGAAGTAGCTTTTAAAGAAGTCGATGTCGTCACCACGGGAACGTTTGGCGCCATGTGCAGTTCAGGCGCCATTATCAACCTTGGACATTCGGACCCACCTATAAAAATCGACAATGCCTGGATAAACGGCGTGCCCATTTGTCATCCTGGTGCAGCCGTGGACCTGTACATCGGCGCAACCGCAATGTCGGCGGCTCAACCTTATGAGTACGGCGGCGGGCACGTCATCGAGGACTTGGTGAACGGCAAAGAAGTGGAGCTTAAGGCTCAAGCTTACGGTACCGACTGCTATCCCCGCACGCAGCTGAACACGCGGCTAACGAAGAATGACTTGAACCAGTTCTACCTGTTGAACTTCCGCAACTGCTACCAGCACTACAACTGCGCCGTGAACAGCCGAGACGAAACCATCTACACTTACATGGGCAAGCTGCTGCCCCGAATGAAGAACGCGACTTACTCTGGCGCGGGCGAGTTGAACCCGCTCATGAACGACCCTGACTACGAAACCATAGGCATAGGAACCCGCATTTTCCTGGGCGGGGGGCAGGGCTACGTTATTGGAGAGGGAACCCAGCATGAGGCGTGCAGCCAGAACGGCACGTTGATGGTTCGCGGCGACGCCAAGAAAATGAACACTGAGTTCCTGCGGGGCGCCACGTTCACCCGATACGGCACAACCCTCTACATCGGATTGGGCATACCCATACCCATCCTAAACGAAGGTCTAGTCAAGAAGACGGCTATCCGAGACGAAGAAATCTTCACCAACGTCGTCGACTACGGTGTGCCGCGCAGAGACCGTCCTAAACTGGCAAAAGTTAACTATAAAGAACTAAAGTCTGGCTCAGTCACGGTTGGCGAGCGGAAAATCAGGGTTAGCTCGCTTTCGAGTCTGAAGACGGCGCGGAAAGTGGCCTCTACTCTTAAGGACTGGATTGATAGGGGTGAGTTTTTCCTGTCTGCGCCCGTGGAGCGTCTACCGCTTGACAGCAAATTCAAGCCCATGAAGCAAACCGAAGCCACCTCTTTCGTGGCTAACGTGATGCAGGCTGCCGTAACCTGCACGGAAAACGAAGACGTCAGCGCCATAGCCAAACGCATCGTAACCAAGTCGGTAAACCACATAGTCGTCGTGGATGAGCAGGGCAAACTCAGCGGCATCGTCACGTCATGGGACCTCACGCGGGCTTTGGCCGAAGGCAAAACTGGTCTGACAGACATCGTTTCGCGTCGCGTGTTCACGGCTAAGCCTGATGAGCCACTAGAAACGGCATCCAAGCGAATGGCTCAGCACAAAATCTCCGCTTTGCCAGTCATCGATAACTCTCGGAAGGTTCTGGGGATAGTCACGTCAGAGGACATCTCCAAGCTGATGGGGAAGTGAATACGTTGACCAGAATCCTGCTCAAATTCTCGGAGAAAATCGTGGAGCAGCCCATAATCTCCAAAGTAATCTTGGAACTGAAAATGCCCCTCAACATAATCACGGCAAACATCAACAGCAAAAGCGGCGAAGTCCTTCTCGAAGTTCCCGAAGAAGAGCTCAACACGGTCATTAAGGCGTTCCGCAAGAAAGGCGTCACCGTCAGTCTGCCAAAACTTATCGAGGTGGACTGCGAAAAATGCATAAACTGCGGCTCTTGTGTCACGCTTTGCCCCGTGGAAGCTATCACATTGACCGAGGATTCCTCTATAATTTTCGACAAGGAAAAATGCTTGGGCAGCACCTGCAGCGCATGCGTGGATGCTTGTCCTGCGAGAGCCATAAAGTCGGTGAAGCAGGGTAGCGCCGACGTTTCTGCAAAACCGCATTGAACGGTTCAGGAAGGCCGGGATGAAGAACCTTTTCAAGGAAGCATTCACGTACAAAGACTCCAACTGCACGCTGATAGCCGATTTGCAGGCGGGCATCGTCACAGCCGAAGAATCTATCAAACGCAATCGAACCCTGCTGGAAGAGCACATTGCACAGTACCCAAAGTTCGCTTGGACACTGAAACCGATTGCTGCACCCAAAGAGCCATTAGTGGCTAAGCTGATGGCCGAAGCCGCGCAGAAAGCCAACGTAGGTCCCATTGCGGCAGTCGCCGGCGTGTTGGCGGATTTAGCCGTCAAAGATATGCTTGTCGCTGGCTGCAGGGTGGCAGCCGTAGAAGATGGCGGCGAAGTCTCAGCCGTTTCTGATGTGCCAATTGACGTGGCGTTCGCTGCTGGAGATGAGCCGCTGTCGAGGCGGTTTGGCTTTCGGCTAACCCAGTTCCCCATCGGCGTCGCCACAAGCTCAGGGCGGTTTAGCCACGCATTGAGTTTCGGCGATGCGGAGGCAGCGACAGTTTTCTGTGCTAAAGCGGGGTTGGCGGATGCTGCGGCGACGGCCGTGGGCAACGTCGTTAAGGGCGAAGGCGTGGCTGAAGCGGTTCAGAGGGGAATAGCGGTGGGCAAAGCCATCGCTGGCGTAGAAGGTGTCCTCATCCTCTATAAGGGGTGCACGGGCACATGGGGCAAAGTTCCTCAGATAATCAGACTTAAACCAACATAGAAAGGTCGGTAGGTAACTGGGCTCGGAGCAGTCTATAGCCCCTTATATGAAGAAAAATGCATCGTGTTTTTCGGTAGTTTTGCTGCGTTGGTTTGAGGTCTCTTGCTCTCAGCGACCTACCCCCTCCATATATAGAATCAACCGTGGGTTCAAATTGGGTTTGACTGCCCTTTCAGAAAACTACCCAACCCCAAAAGTAAGCAATCAGGAAAACCTGCAGGAACACGAAGACGGGGACCAGAAGGAACTTGATTTTGCGGGTTTTATGCCGAAACAGCAGCATGCCCGCGAAAGCTCCGAACGGTCCGAGAAAGGCCACGAGCAGGAGCCGTGTTTCGTGGATTCTCCAACCGCCCCGCTTGCTCTGGAGTTTGTCGATTCCGAAGACCGCCAACGTCACAAGGTTAACTGCGACCATGACGATTTGGAGGAGCAGGATTGGGTTCAGGTTCATGTCTTCACACTGTCGTTTGGTATATGTAGAATTCAAGGTGCCCAGCTAGATAAAGCAAATGCCAGAGCAAAATTTGCGTAAAGCCTAATAATCCAACATGCGCAATAAAGAGACGACACGGTGAACCCATGCAAAAAACATCCAAAGCCAAACTCTCCCTCGTCGCCTGCACCCTTCTATTTCTCTCGCTTCTCGCTGCCGGCTCTGCCTCGTGGGCTTCAGCTGCCTCCACCTTCGGATTTGGAAGCAACCAAATCGGCGCCCAGAGCAACTCCACGTTTGGTGGTCTTTTCCTCTCCAACTTCACTGCGCCCACCAACCTCGGAAACATAACGCAGATTCAGGTTTACTTGGCAACAGGCGGAACTTCAGCTCAAGCCGTTATCTACTCCGACATCAACGGCGTGCCTGTTGCCCTTCTGGACCAAAGCGGCTCGGTTAACGTGTCAGGCACAGCGGGCGAGTGGGTGAGCTTTGACGTTAACTACACGGGTATCCCCGCATTCACCTACTGGGTAGGCGTGCTCTTCGACGGTGCCGCCACCTACTACTATGGACCAGCAACAAACGGCACGGCTATTTACTCAGTGACTGGCGCCACGAACGCTACCCTGTATCCTTCAGGAACAACAATTACGGACAACTCGTTAAGCGTCTACGCCGTTTACACACCCACCTCCAGCAGCGGACAGGACAACATCTGGCTTGAGACGGCTTTGCTCTGGGTTGCAGTCGCCGGAGCAATAGCTGCCCTTACACTCGCTTTGGCTGCAGTCTTGACCAGAAAGCGCAATAAAGCGGCCAAAGTAAACGCGGCGTAAACCCGAATTTGCCCTCCTTTCCTATTCTGTGGGGGTGTCTTTTCAGGCTGGGATTCCGAAATACTTTTATTTTCGGAGCGCTGTGTGTTTTGACAGGTTCGAGGCTATAATAATGGTTCCAAGGCTTCAGGGACAAGTTGCTTTTGTTCGTTTCTATAGCTTCGAATACAGCTTTTATTATTATTTCAACTAAGCCCAGAACAGAAATTTCCGAAAAAAGTTCTGGGCGCGGGATGAATGCTTATGACAAATAAAAAACCTCTTAAAAAAATCGTGGTTAAATTCGGCGGTTCAAGCCTCGGCGACCCCGAAAGGCTTTCCAAAGCGGTAGCCTCAGTGGTTAACGAGGCAAAACGCGGCACCCGAATAGCCGTCGTGGTCTCCGCAATGGGCAAAACCACCGATGCGCTCCTTGCCGCAGCCAAAAACAGCAGCAACGGTAAACTCGAAAAACACGAACTCGACGACATCCTATCCATGGGCGAAC
>JGI20214J51650_10001505_pt1 | contig 14804 bp, 13 predicted proteins | sample WetSurMetagenome_FD_51650 | JGI IMG/M metagenome (IMG submission 51650) | reverse complement strand
GCTCCGCCTTCCGGGTTCAACCACGGTAATAAAAGCATTGACCGAAGAAGCTGTTGCCCTTCCCAAATGTTCTATCCCTGCTTCCATATCCATAACCACCACATCCTTTCGGTATAGAATGAGATGTTGAATGAGGGTCTTAAGCAAAACACTTTCAGGACAGACACACCCACCTCCTCCTTTTTTTACTCCTCCCATCACCATGAGCCGGATTCCATAATGCTCAACCCAAAGCTTTTCCGGAAGGTCGGATACGGTAGGGTTCATTTTAAACATCGCTCCATAGGAGCCGGGTTTTGCGCCAGTCCTTTCTTCAATCAGCTCACCCATTTTGGAAATCGGAATAATTTCCTCAGGTTTGGGAAACCTAAGCGTAGAGGCAAGGTTAGCATCGGGATCAGCATCAACCGCTAAAACCTGATACCCGGCATCAACATACGCCCTGCACAAGAGAGCAGAAAAAGTGGTTTTTCCAACCCCGCCTTTACCGGTGATTGCTATTTTCACGTTAACCTCTCTGGATAAACTTCCTTGCGATCTTTACCAAATATCATTTCTTCTGAATTTTTACTGCACAGGCCTTGTATTCCGCTGTCTGACTAATAGGATCGAACGCCGGATTGGTCAGCCAGTTAGCACAGGTTTCACGGAAATGAAAGGCCATCCAGACCATGCCCGGGGGAACCTGGTCAGTCAATCTGGCCTTGACCATCACCTCACCACGGCGGGAACTCACCCGAATCATCTCACCGCTTTCAATGCCCAAGACCATAGCATCAGATGGAGATATGTCGGCAGTCTCCTCTCCCAAGAGCTCATTCAGACCAGCAGCGCGACCCGTTTGGGTGCGAGTGTGATAGTGGTAAAGCCGCCGGCCCGTGCTCAGGACAAAAGGATAGTGCTTATCAGGAACCTCAGCGGGCGGAGTCCAGTCCGCAGGAACAAATTTCCCCAGACCGCATACGAAGCACCCATCCTTGTGCAAGGTAGAGGTACCGCAGTGGTTTACGTCGGGCACTGGCCATTGAAGACCATTTCCTTCCAGGCGTGAATACTTGATGCCGGTAAACTGTGGTCCAAGCTCGGAAATCTCATTGTCCCAGATGTCTTGCGCGCTGTCAGATGCCCAGTCATGCCCCATACGCTTGGCAATCTCCTTGAATATCCACCAATCTGGTTTCGAAATCCCAGGAGGTTCACTAACCGCACGCACTCTGTTTACTCGCCGTTCACTGTTGGTGAAGGTTCCCTCTTTTTCACCCCAAGCGGCAGCAGGCAAGATGACATGGGCAAAACGGGTGGTTTCAGTGGGAAAAATATCCTGGCAAACCAAAAATTGGGCCGATGCAAGGCATCGCTCTATGTGACTGATGTCTGGTTCACTGTTAGCCATATTTTCGCCAAAAATATAAAAAGCCTTGATCCTGCCATCATGTAGACCCTCCAGCATGGAAGGCATCATCATCCCTGGTTTTTCAGGCAACCTGTCGACACCCCATGCAACCCTAAACTTGGCCTGGGCCTGAGGGTCGTCTACCTTCTGATAGCCGGGAAAAACATTAGGGAGCGCGCCCATATCGCAAGCGCCCTGCACGTTATTTTGCCCCCTCAAAGGATTCACGCCCCCGCACTCAAATCCCACATTCCCCAAAAGCATCTGGAGATTGGCACAGCTGAGAACGTTATTGACTCCGCAGGTGTGTTCGGTAATCCCCAGGGTATAAATAAGCATGGCCGGTTTTACCAACGCCAAACGTCTCGCTACCTGCCGAATCATTTCAGCGTCTATGCCACATATTCCAGCAGCGCGCTCGGGTGGATACTCCATAACCTTTGTTTTGAGTTCCTCAAAACCGGTGCAGCATGATTTTACATAGTCTTTATCATAAAGATTCTCGGTTATGAGAACATTCATGATCCCGTTGAGAAAAGCAATGTCGCTTCCCACCTTAATCGGCACGTGGAGTGTTGCGCCCTCCGCAAGACCTGTGCGACGCGGATCAACAACGTAGAGTTCTGCGCCATTCATTACTGCGTTGTTTACAAAAGTAGCGGCAACCGGATGGGCTTCTGTCATATTAGAACCAATGACAAAAAACATTTTGGCTTTGGCAAAGTCGGCGAATGAGTTGGTCATCGCACCCGAACCGAAACTTGTCGCCAGACCGGCGACGGTGGGAGCGTGTCAGGTTCGAGCGCAGTTATCNATGTTATTGGTGCCGATTACCGCGCGAAATAGTTTTTGCATCTGATAGGAATCTTCGTTAATGCTGCGGGAGGAACTAACACCTCCTATGGCATCAGAACCATGCTCGGCAATAATCTCCTTGAATTTGCTTACAATCAGAGTCAGTGCCTCATCCCACGATGCCTCACGGAATTGGCCGTTTTCCCTGATCAGTGGAGTTTTCAGCCTCTCGTCGGAGTAAAGGAAGTCATAACCGAACCGCCCTTTAACACACAACCGGCCTTGGTTGGGAGCACCGTCCTCAACAGCCGTCACTTTCATAATCCTGCCGTCTTTGATGTGAAGCCACATCTGGCACCCCACTCCGCAATAAGGACATGTGGTACGAATTTTTTCCATCTCCCAGACACGACCCATACCTAACGCCTTCTTCTCTGTTATGGCCCCGACCGGGCATGACTGCACGCACTGGCCACAAAAAACACAGGGACTATCCCGAAGCCCGCGGTCATAGGCAGTGCCTACTCTTGTAGCAAAACCCCGTCCGATAAAATCAATCGCGTTCCATCCTTGTACTTCATTGCAGGCAGCAACACAGCGCCCACAAAGAATACACTTGTTATAATCTCGGCCAATAAAAGGATTCGAGATATCAATCGGGTAGTGGTGCTGCTCCCCATCAAAGCGGCTTGACCGAACACCATACTGGTAAGCATAATTTTCGAGCTTGCAGGACCCGCTTTTTTCACAGGTCATACAAGCAAAGGGATGATCGGAAAGGAGGAGTTCCAGTACCAACTTGCGAGCCTTCATTATCCGCGGCGTATCAGTCCAAACTACCATCCCTTGGCTCACCGGATAAGAACAAGAAGGAACCAGGGTTCGGGCACCCTCTACCTCAACCACACAGATCCGGCAAGCGCTACTGGGCCGAAAATCTTTCTGATAACAAAGATGGGGGATCGAAATTCCTGCAGCTTTCGCTGCCTGAAATACGGTTGATCCCTTGTCTACGGACACCTGTTTACCATCAATTGTTATGGTTACTTTGTCCATTGTACCTCCTGAGAATTGAATATATAAAAAAGATTGTATGCGTAACCAATGCTCTCATTGATAAAAAGTCAAATCATTTAGAAAGATCACAGCGTAAACAACGCTTTGCTTCTTCACGAGCAGCTTCCTCAGAATATCCCACTTCAACTTCTGCAAAGTTTTTGATCCGTTCATGGGATAGAGTACATTGCACCGGAAGGCGTTTTTTCTCCTTCATTTCTTCTTCGTGGTAAGCGCCCGTATGAGCAATATCCTGACGATTTTCACTCAGATCAACTCGAGAATGATCTCCTCGAAGAAACTTGTGAATGCCAAAGGCTGCCCTCCGTCCGGCCGCGATAGCATGAATAGCCATCCCGGGTCCGGAAACGCAGTCACCGCCAGCAAATACACCTGGTATATTAGTAGCCAGCGTGTTCTTATTTACAGTAAATGTCCCCCATTTAGTGATGGAAATAGAATTATCTGATGGCAAGAAAGAAGTATCGACGAGTTGGCCAATAGCAGGGATAATGGTATCTGCCTCTACCACGAATTCTGACCCCGGTATAGGTTCTGGTTTTCTTCGCCCGCTTGCATCCGGATCCCCTAATGTCATCCGGACACACTTCATGCTCGTGGCTCGCCCATTATTCCCTATGATTTCGGTAGGGGCAACCAAAAAGTTAACCGTGATTCCTTCTTCTACCGCTTCATCATATTCTTCTGAAGAAACCGGCATCTCTTCCCGGGAACGACGATAGTATACATCAACCTTTTTTGCCCCAATCCGGAGTGCTGATCGGGCTGTATCCATAGCAGTGTTTCCGCCTCCGATTACTGCCACCCGGTTTCCCACGTGAGCAGAATTATTTAGTTTCACATCTTTAAGAAAATCTATCCCAAAATAGACGCCTTCCAATCCTGCTTCTTCGCCGGGAATACCCATCTTTTGGCTCTTATGCGCTCCCACGGCAACAAATATTGCCTGGTAACCCTGAGCCTTAAGGTCACCAAGGCTTCCTTTCATGGGGGTGTTATATTTAATTTCTACTCCGGTTGCCTCAATATACTCAATCTCTTTTTTGATAACCGCTAAGGGCAAACGAAACTCGGGAACGCCAACCGCAAGCATTCCCCCCCCTACCGGTAACGCTTCAAAAAGAGTAACCGGATATCCCATCTTAGCCAAGAAAAAGGCGCAGGTAAGCCCTGCTGGGCCAGCACCGATTATGGCTACTTTTTCTTTTCGAGTCTTAGGAACCGCTCGAGGTAATTCCTTAACATGATCAAAAGACCAGTCAGCTGCAAACCGCTTAAGCGATCGGATCGCTAAAGGGTCATCAATTTCCCCGCGCCGGCACTTATACTCACAAGGATGATGGCAAATACGACCGCAGATGGCGACAAAGGGATTTCTTTCTCGAATCAAATCTGCTGACTTGATATATTCTCCCTCCGCAATGTAGGCAATATAATTGGGCACATCAATCCCCGCAGGACAGGTATGTTGGCAAGGAGAAATGACAAGACCTTCACACACACACGCTTCACACCTTTTTTCCTCAATATGGTCTTCATATTCCTTGCGAAAATATTTAATGGTAGAAAGAACAGGATTGGGGGCTGTCTGCCCTAAACCACAGAGGGCAGTGTCTTTGATGATAGTGCCCATTTCTTCCAAGAGCTCAATATCATCTGGACGTCCTTTGCCTTGCGTAATGCGNGTCAAAATTTCCAACATCCGTTGGGTCCCTATCCGGCAGGGAGTGCANTTGCCACAGGATTCTGTCTGGGTGAAGTTCAAAAAAAACCGCGCCACATCTACCATGCAGGTGGAATCATCCATCACGATCATTCCCCCTGAGCCCATCATGGAGCCAATACTGGTTAGTGATTCATAATCAATCGGGAGATCAAGATATTGGGACGGTACACAGCCTCCGGAAGGCCCTCCCATTTGTGCGGCTTTAAATTTTCGTCCCCGTAATATCCCGCCACCGATGTCATAGACCACTTGCCGGGGCGTGGTTCCAATGGGTACTTCCACGAGCCCGGTATTATTGATTTTCCCGGTTAATGAGAATATCTTAGTTCCCTTGCTTTTGTCCGTCCCAATGGATGAAAACCAATCCGCACCATTCAAGATAATCGCCCGGATATTGGCATAGGTTTCAACATTGTTAATATTAGTAGGCTTTCCCCATAACCCGGATACAGCCGGAAAAGGTGGCCGTGATCGAGGCATTCCCCGCTTTCCCTCTATAGAGGCGATTAATGCCGTCTCCTCTCCGCAGACAAAAGCACCAGCTCCTTCTTTGATTAAAAGCTTAAATGAAAAATCTGTCCCTAATATCTTTTTTCCTAATAGGCCCAATTCTTCGGCTTGGGAAATCGCAATTTTAAGGTTCCGAATCGCCAACGGATACTCAGCGCGGGCATAGATGTAACCGGATTCAGCGCCAATGGCATAGGCAGCGATGAGCATTCCTTCAAGCACCAGATGGGGATTTCCCTCAAGAACACTTCGATCCATAAAAGCGCCGGGGTCTCCTTCATCCGCATTGCAGATCAGATATTTAGGATTACCTGGCGATTGAGCGGTAAAACGCCACTTTCTTCCCGTAGGAAATCCAGCTCCACCTCTCCCCCGTAAACCCGATTTCTCTACTTCTGTAATAACATCTTCTGGAGTCATTTGGGTGAGCACCTTAGCCAATCCTGCATAGCCGCCGCTGGTGGAAAGGTAATCTTCCCAGCTGGTGGGGTCAATACGACCGTTATCAGCCAAAACGATTCGAGTCTGTCTTTTATAAAAAGGAACTTCCTTTTCCAGAGGGGATTTTTGGTGGGTTTGGGGATCAACATACACCAAATGGTCAATTATTTCATTCTTGAGCACCGTCCGGGACACAATCTCAGGGACATCTTCTTTGGAAACTTTCTGATAAAAAATGCCCTCCGGATAGATCACTACCACCGGACCTTTTTCACAAAAACCCGGACACCCGGTTCCCTTTAAAATTGCCCTTTCAGTAGCCTTTTGGTGAATGAGTTCAGAAGTAAACGCCTGAATAACCTCATCGCTTCCAAAGGCTTTACAGCCGGTCCCATCACAAACAGTTATCAATTGTTTGCCCTCGGATTTTAAACCAGGGATCGACTTCCTTACCTTTTCTAATTTTGCCGGGCTATCTATTCGTTCCAAAGGAATCTCCTTACTTATATTGTCTCAAAACTGTTTCAAGTTTTCGAGGGTTCATGTTGCCAAAGTAATTTTTGTCCACCATGATTACTGGAGCTAAAGCACAGGCTCCAAAACATGCTACTGTTTCAAAAGTGAAATTCATATCCGGAGTACTCTGATCTTCTTCAATATCCAAATTTGCTTTGATAGCTTTTATGACCGTCTGTGCCCCCCGGACATGGCAAGCAGTTCCTCGACAGGCTCTGACGGTATGTCTCCCCCGGGGAGTTAAGTAGAATTGAGCATAGAATGTTACCACTCCGTAGATTCGACTAAGGGGCTCCCTCGTTTTTTCATGGATATACTGAAGCACCAGTTCGGGAAGATAGCCATACAGCTCTTGAGTTGCCTGAAGCAAAGGAATAAGCGAACCCTTAGTATTCTTTTTTTCTTCAATAATTGGATCTAACAAGGTGAGATCAATGTCGCCCCCTCTGGTTTTTTCCATTACGTATCCTCTCGGTTGAAAATTTTTCAAACAGTCTGAGCCAAAAAAAATGGCCTTGCTTTCTCTTGGCAAACTATCTACCAAAAGAATATAGGCCATTCAGAAAAAAATTCAAATAAAATACAAATAATTTCGACTGATAAATACAACTTTTGAAGCTGATATTTGTCAGCTTAAATATTTTTCAATCGCCCGGGCTGCTTTTCGCCCCGCACCCATCGCGAGAATAACCGTGGCTCCTCCGGTTACAATATCACCCCCAGCAAACACACCTTTTAGATTGGTTTCTCCGGTTTCCTCATTTGCCACGATGTATCCCCATTTGTTCAAAGCAAGACCAGGCGTTGACGCGGGAAGGAGCGGGTTCGCATTTGTGCCCAATGACATGATCAGCGCATCAATATCAATGGTAAACTCCGATCCTTTTACCGCAATTGGTCTTCGCCTTCCCGATGCGTCAGGTTCTCCCAGCTCCATTCTAAGACACTCCATCCCCTTAACGTTGCCCTTTTCATCGCCGATGATTCTGATCGGATTGGTGAGAAACTTGAAAATTAATCCTTCTTCCTCGGCATGGTGGGCCTCTTCTGCCCTGGCGGGCATCTCCTCTCGGGAACGACGATAAACCAAATAGACTTCATCCGCGCCCAAACGAATGGCAGTGCGGGCAGAATCCATCGCCACGTTACCACCACCCACGACCGCTACATTTCTGCTCCGCTTTATCGGGGTGTCATATTCGGGAAAAAGGTAGGCTTTCATCAGATTTGACCGGGTTAGGAATTCATTGGCCGAATAAACGCCACTTAGGTTTTCTCCCGGGATATCCATAAACATCGGGCCACCAGCGCCAATCCCGATAAATACTGCATCAAACCCATTGTTTAAAAGTTCCGGGATAGTATAAAGGTTTCCAATGACAGCATTGGTAACAAGCTCGGCGCCCAAGCTCTTCACATAATCAACTTCCGCCTGGACAATGGCTTTGGGTAACCGAAACTCAGGAATTCCGTATACCAGAACGCCCCCAGCCTTATGAAGGGCTTCAAAAATAGTTACACCAAACCCGAGCTTGGCTAAATCAGCCGCAACAGTAAGACCCGCCGGGCCCGAACCTACTACCGCCACTTTCTTGCCCCGGGGCGCTGGGAGAGGAGGTACCTGAACCATCTTATTTTCTCTTTCCCAGTCAGCGATGAACCGTTCCAAGCGGCCAATGGCAACCGGTTCATTTTTCTTCCCCAAAGTGCATTTACTTTCGCATTGAACTTCCTGAGGACAAACCCTGCCACAGACAGCGGGAAGAGCATTTTTTTCCTTCATCTTCCGGATTGCTTCAACAAATTTACGCTCCGCAATAAGTGCAATAAAATCTGGAATATCTATTTCAACCGGACACCCTTCTATACATGGCCGATTTTTGCATTGAATGCACCGAGTTGCTTCTTCTACGGCCTGATCTTCCGAATATCCGAGGGGAACTTCCTTAAAATTTTTAACCCGCTCCTGCGGTGGTTGTTCCGGCATTTTGGTTTTGTTGGGTATAATTTTCCTTTTCGGTTTTTTCTCTGTGTCTTCCATGGGTATCTCCTCTTCAAATCATAACGTCGTTAACGCGATTTTCTCTTCCTCTTTATATTGATTCAGCCGACCCATAAGCAGGTCGAAGTCAACTTTATGACCATCAAATTCCGGGCCGTGAACACAGGCAAACTTAGTCTCGTTTCCCACATTAACTCTACATACGCCACACATCCCGGTAGCATCGATCATGATGGGGTTAAGGCTCACAATGGTGGGAACGCCGAACGGCTCGGTTGTTTTCGCAACGAATTTCATCATGATGGTAGGGCCAATGGCTATGACCCGATCAATCTTCTCTTCCGCGAGGATTTGCTTTAAAACATCGGTAACCAACCCATGATGCCCTTTACTACCGTCATCAGTGGTAATTATCAGACGATGGCAGAAAGCTTTCATCTCCTCTTCGAAAATAAGCAGGTCCTTATTTCTCGCTCCAACAATGCCAATTACTTGGTTTCCAGCCTGGAAGAGACCGCGGGTGACCGGATAAATAACTGCTGTCCCCACACCGCCTCCGATACAAACAACTTTACCAAAGTTCTCAATTTCGGTGGGCTTCCCCAATGGCCCCACTAAATCCTCAATAACATCTCCCTCATTTAAACGGCCGAGCATCATGGTTGTTTTCCCAACCTCCTGGAAAACAATGGTGACAGTTCCTTTTTGCGGATCAAAGTCATTAATGGTGAGAGGAATCCGTTCCCCTTTCTCACCAATTTTGACGATCACAAACATCCCCGGTTTTGCCTTTTTAGAGATAGCTGGCGCTTCAATTCTAAAGAGCTTGATATCCTGACCCAAAACTTTTTTCTCTACGATCTTGAACATTTATAGCTCTCCTTTCTTTTTTTTTATCTGGGGTAAAAATAAAGAATTTGCTATAGTCACTACCCTCTTTTGTCAGTCAAATGGAAGTGGAGTAGATAAATAACTTATAACTCAAAAAATAAGTGTTAAATTTTTTAACTGCTTTTTATGAGGGAAGATAAATAAAAAAGCAAAGCCTATGCCAATGAACTTAAATTTTACTAACTTATTAAAAAATAATGATATTTTATTTTCAACACAAGGTGGTATAAAAAGCATCCACTTAAAAAACCTGTCATATTTTTTCCAAGTTGTTAAACAAGTTGTAAAATTTTCCAACCGAATGTGTGCGTTGACATACAAAAGATTAAACCAATGAACTGATTCTGCTGCTTCTTGACCGATCATAAGTCACGTCTCGTAGGAGAAGTTAAAAGGAACACTGGTTGAAGCTCATAATAGCCCAATCAATCTTTTTAAATTTTTTGAAAGCAGTAACTCTTTTTCTTCATTGCCCACTCGCAAAGAAAGAATTTTCTCTAATTCGGTCTTCATCGTTCCAAATGGGATATCTGAACCAAAAAGAATCCGTTCGGGACCAATTGTGTCAATAAACCTTTTTACCACTCCAGAACTAGCCAAGGAAGTGTCAAAATAAACATTCGGATATTTTTCGAAGGCTTCGAGAAAGTCTAATGGACTTCCTCCTAACATTCCCATATGAGGGATAATAAGCTTAAGACTTTTAGTGCGTTTAACAAATATCTCCGTAAAAGCTAAATCCTCCTCAAAAATGATGGGAAGGTCAATACTCTCTGATGCCTCAATGAATTCATGCACCCCCGGGTCCTCCAAAACCTCATAATTTGATGAGCAATCTTGGATTCCTCTTACCCAATGCCATTTCCCTCCGTAAAAACCCTTCTCTTGGGGGATCGGCCTAAGATCTTCGGGGATATAATAATAAGGAATAAATTCTTCAATTCGCTGTGCTTCTAAAAGAAGGCTCTCATTTATACTTTCATCAGCAATGGCAGTGGAGGGGAAAGGAAAGATAACGATCTTTGCGACTCCGCTTTGTTTTGCTTGCTGCAACAGCTCCTCAGTCGTAATATTTACTCCCATGAGCGTCACTGAAGGACCCCAGTGCGTGTGCGAATCAATAATGTGCATCAATATACCCTCAAAATTAACGTTGCAGTACTTAACGAGAAAAATATAGTGAAGCAATTGAACGTTTATTTTTAAAAAGAGGAAATTATATTTTTGGAGAAGATTTTTTATAAGTTAAAAATTTCCCTAAGAAGCCAAGACCAAGACCGATTCCCACCCCTAATACATTAGCGATTTCATCACCCCAAGAAGGAGTCCGGCCGGGGACAAAATGCTGCAACAGTTCCAGTATAGCTCCATATAACGAACCGAACCCTAAGGGAAGAAAAAAATTTAAAAAAAACCCAGAGAAAATCTTCAGAAGGCTTAAAAAAAATCCTAAAGGAATATAGAGCAAAAGATGGATCGCCTTGTCCAAGTTCGGAATTTCTATTTTAAGCGGAGGACCCGCGGTCAATGATCCACCAGCGATAAATCCTGAGTAAAGAAGAATAAGAACAAAAGCAGTTTTATTTTTTCTATCCATATCAATCTTAGAATTTCGATGATGAAAAGAGGAAAAAACAAAACTGGTTGGACTCCATCTCTTGCCAGAAATTTAGCTTCGTTGATACTTCTGAATCTTTACGGAGGACTCGTTGAGGATCCGCTCGGCTAAAGAATCAGGGTAACCATCTTCATAAATAATTTTGGTGATACCTGCACTGATGATCATTTTCATGCAGATACTGCAAGGCATGTTCGTGCAGTAAAGAAACGAGCCATTGATGCTTACCCCATGGTAAGCGGCCTGGATGATAATATTTTGTTCGGCGTGGAGACCCCGACACAGTTCGTGTCTTTCACCCGAAGGAATCTGTTCTTGTTCTCTCAAACACCCGGTATCCAAGCAATGGGGAAGCCCGGGAGGCGCGCCATTGTAACCAGTTGCGAGAATCCGTTTATTTTTGACTAAAAGAGCGCCAACCTGGCGGCGTTTGCACGTTGAACGTTTCGCCACGAGTTTCGTAATCTCCATAAAATATTCATCCCAAGTTGGTCGCGGCATTGTTTTAATCCAAGATGTAGTTAGTTACTCCTAACCCAGTTCATTGGCAATGTTTCCCCAGTCGTGATTCAATTTCAGAAATTTTTTGAATCCGGCGAAGATGCCTTCCTCCCTCAAATTTTGTTTCTAACCAGACATGCAAAATTTTTCGGGCCAACTCCTCGTTTATAACATCTGCTCCCAGCCCCAACATATTACTATCATTATGCTTGCGGCTCATTTCTGCGGCAGCAATATCGTGACAGACAGCAGCCCGGATGCCAGGAAATTTATTGGCTACGATACACATCCCAATTCCTGACCCGCAGATAAGAATTCCTCGGTCATAGTCACCGTGAGAAACTTTTTCCGCGGCAAGCATGGCAAAATCTGGATAGTCCACCGAATCAGCAGAAAAAGTTCCCACATCAAGGAATTCAATTTTCCTCTCCTCAAGAAACTTTTTAAGCGAGTCTTTCAGCTGGTACCCTCGATGGTCACTGGCTAGGACAACTTTCATAGTAACAAACCGGTCTTATTCAAATTTTTTAAAAACCAGGCAGGCGTTTGTCCCTCCAAACCCAAAAGAGTTAGAAAGCGCATAGGTAATGTTCCCTTCTCGAGCGTGATTCGGCACATAGTCCAAGTCACATTCCGGGTCACGAATCTCATAATTGATGGTGGGAGGGATAACACCGGTTTTTATTGCCAGTGCGGTAAAAATAGCCTCCATGCCTCCCGCAGCGCCAAGGGGATGGCCCGTCATGGATTTTGTGGAACTGACCATGAGTCGTTTACTATGCTCGTTAAAGACCTTTTTTATGGCAATGGTTTCGCAGAGATCATTAAAAGGAGTTGAAGTCCCATGCGCATTGATATAATCAATCTTCTCAGGAGCAACCTTAGCGTCCCGTAAAGCCACTTTCATGCACTGAGCTGCTCCTTCACCGCCCGGAGAAGGAGCGGTGATATGGTAAGCATCGCCATTAAGACCATACCCTACGATTTCACAGTAAATATTCGCTCCTCGCTTTTTTGCCAGTTCTAACTCTTCCAGAATAACGACCCCAGCCCCCTCAGCCATGACAAATCCATCCCGGCCTTTATCAAAAGGACGACTTGCCTTTTTGGGGTCATCATTGTGCGCAGAAGTTGCCTTCATATTACAAAAACCACTGAGCGCTAACGGGGTGATGGTAGCTTCCGTGCCGCCGGTAATCATCGCATCAGCGCACCCCTGTTGAATCACCTTAAACGCCTCTCCGATCGCATGAGTCCCGGAAGCGCAGGCGGTCACCACACAGGTGTTTGGTCCCTTAGCACCGCAAAAGATGGCAATCTGGCCAGGAGCCATATTAGGGATCATCATGGGAATCAAAAAGGGCGAGACCTTATCCTGGCCTTTTTCGAGAAGGATTTTATGGTTTTTTTCCAACGTCATCAGCCCCCCAAGGCCAGTCCCAATGATAACCCCGGTTCTCTCAGCATTGCCATTGCCTACAAAAAAAGTTGCATCGTCAAGAGCCATTTTTGTGGCGGCCACAGCATATTGGACAAAAAGATCAGTCCGCTTGATTTCCTTGTGCTCGAGAAACTCTTCGGGTTTAAACCCTCTTACTTCCCCGGCGATTCGAGAACGGTAGCCCGCGGCATCGAACTTGGTGATATAGTCAATGCCCGACTTTCCTTCGCAGATTGCCTTCCAGGTATTTTGTTTACCAATTCCTACCGGAGTTAAAGGACCCACTCCGGTTATGACAACTCTTCGCATGTGTGAACTGCACCCCCAAAATAATATTAAAGGCGTTCGTTGATGTAATTGATCGCATCCTGGACCGTCGTTATTTTTTCAGCGTCCTCATCCGGGATCTCTTGACCAAATTCTTCTTCCAAGGCCATTACCAACTCTACCAGATCAAGGGAGTCCGCTCCCAGATCATCCACAAAAGATGCCTCGGATTTTAATTCCTCTTCACTTACCCCGAGCTGTTCCATAATGATTGCCTTTACTTTTTTTTCAATGTCACTTGCCATCCTGCACCTCCTTCAATTAATTTCTTTACATATATAATCCACCATTTACATTTATCACCTGGCCGGTAATATAATTAGAAGCATCGGTTGCCAAAAAGAGAACCGCCTCAGCTATTTCTTCAGGGGTCCCCATCCGGCCCAAAGGTATATTGCTAATAAATCCTTCCCTGACCTTTTCAGGAAGAGTACGCGTCATACCCGTTTCAATAAATCCTGGGGCTACGGCATTAACCATAATTCCCCGGGAGGCAAATTCCCGGGCTAAGGTTTTGGTAAAACCAATAATCCCCGCTTTGGAAGCCCCATAATTTGCCTGGCCAATGTTTCCTATTTGCCCGACCACCGAAGCAACACTAATTATCTTCCCTCCTCTTTGTTTTCCCATGTAACGGATAACAGCTTTTGAACAATTAAAAACGCTTTTAAGGTTAATCGTAATGACTGCATCCCATTCCTCTTCTTTCATCCTCAAAAAAAGCCCGTCTCGGGTGATCCCGGCATTATTGACTAAAATATCAATCCGCCCAAAAGCATCAAAAACCGTTTTCCCCAGATTTTCCGCTTCCGAGAAATTTGAAACATCGACCTTAACCGCTAAGGACTTACGTCCCAACAATGCAATTTCCTGAGCAGTCTCCTCAGCCTGCTTGTCGTTTATATCCGCAATGACGATCTGCGCCCCGTTTTGAGCCAGGAGCAATCCGATCGCCCGCCCGATCCCCTGTGCTCCTCCAGTTATAATCGCCACCCTATCGTGAAGTCTTAATGCATCTCCTTCCATACTTTCTCCAATTTTTTGAGACTTTCGGTATCCTCCACATTACATCGTGTTGCGGACTTATCTATCTTTTTCACCAAACCGCTTAAAATCTGCCCCGGGCCGATTTCCACATACGTAGTAACTCCTCTTTCCCGCATTGCCACAACCGAATCCTCCCAGAGAACCGGATGCGTTACCTGCTTAATCAGAATTTCCTTCACCAGGCTGGCTTCCTGGTTTGGCATAGCTTCAACATTGGTAACCACAGGGTAAACAAGGGGGGTTATTGTTACATCGTCCAAATAATCTTTTAACTTTTTCGCGGCTGGTTCCATGAGTGCACAGTGAAAAGGAGCGCTCACCGATAGCACCACTGTTTTCGGGGAACCTTTCTCTTTGGCTAAGACAATAGCCCGCTCAAGAGCTTTGGCCGCNCCTGAGATCACGATCTGGCCGGGACAATTAAAGTTAGCAGGAGTCATAACCTCCCCTTGGGATGCTTCTTGACAGATCTCTTCAACCTGTGCTCGGCTTAAACCCAAAACAGCAGCCATGCCACCC
>JGI20214J51650_10001502_pt1 | contig 14809 bp, 10 predicted proteins | sample WetSurMetagenome_FD_51650 | JGI IMG/M metagenome (IMG submission 51650) | reverse complement strand
TTGATTTTTGAGAAAAAATTGCTGACATGCTGATTTTTGTTTGCGAGATTGAAGCACAACCCGGCAAGTCTTGGAAAAAAGTTATACAGATATCCTCTGATCTCGATGATGTCGAATTTGTTCCCTGATAATCTGCCAATCATTGAACGAGAATAATACTGATAGGGTCGAATATTCCACGAAGACTGCCATGGGTAGACTCCGAAATAAATTTCCATTTCACGGATAAAAAAAAACGGTGACCATCTCGTTGGTACGGTAATCAATAATTTCCCTTTGGGTTTTAAAATCCGGTAAAATTCATTGATCGCTTTCACGTCTTCTTCGATGTACTGAAGAACAGTCAGACAATAAATTAAATCTACCGAATTACTTTTAAGTGGAAGACTCGTGATACTCCCAAGACAGAAAGGAAGTTCATTTTCATTTTCTCTAACAACCTTTGTCAGATCCAGACAGAGGATATTTTCATTCAATTTTTGTAGTTTTCTGGCATATATGCCGNGCCCGCACCCNGCATCCAGTATTTGTCCTTTCCGCGGTAAATATGAAATAATGGCTGATAAAAGTTCTTCATAATCATCTTGTGATGAGACCATGGTGACACTCCATAAAAAAATTAGCCGCGATCATGTGGAACCGTAATCTGCAAGGATCTAAGTCCGAATTGTTTCATCACTGTCAATAAATGGGAAACATCACCGTGGGCAGTATCAGTCACGCCGGTTCACCCATTTAAAAATCTCTTCCCCGCTTGTCATCCACGCATTCTGTTCAGCGCAATATTTCAGAAGTTGTTCATAAAATTTTCTTTGATTCCCGAAAAAATAGATATTATGCCATAACAGTGTCAATACTCCATTGTATTTTTTGACAGTATCGATTAAATTCTTCGACAGATCCCATGCCCGCCGTGTATCAAGCTTCATATAGAAATCAAATGTGCAATCCATGATACTCAGCGGGATTTCCAGAATCTCAATAGGTTTTCCCGTTGAAAGGTTGAATGGTTTGAACGGGTGACACATCCCGTTGCGGAATCCTACGCAGTCAGCATACCCAAACGTAACATCATACAGAAATCCAGCCTCATGTAAATATTCCCATGTGTCCGGAACTTTAAACCGAAGGTAATGATTCCGGTACCCAATTACTTTTTTATGAAGGATCTTTTCCAGCCGTTCCTTTTTTGATCTCATCTCTTCCGGATCAGAATAGGAGGAATGACCCCCATGAAGCCCGACTTCACAGCCATGATCCACAATGTCTCCCAAAACCGATCCGCAATCTTCAATTTGGTAGGTATAATCCCGCTCACCAGCATTCTCGGCCATGAAATAAAAGCTGCTTTTCGCACCGTACCTTTCTTCGACTGCAAGGATATCATTGAAATTCCACAAGGGCAATTTCTTTGATCGCATCATTGAAAGGGACTGCATAAATTCTGGAAAAGATCCTGCNCGAAGATATTTCTCTGCTGCATCCTTCTTTTTTATCAGAGAAGTNTAGACTTCATCAATATCATGCGTCAGACAGACTGCAAACGGTTTTTCTTCGGGATAATCCACGTGATATCCATGCTCAGTCAGATATTTCGAAACCCGGGGCTCAAAGATATTCCGGTTTGTACTCACGTAGTAAGGGAACCGTTCAAATTGGTCATAGAACGAAGCATTATACTCTTCTTTTCGCGTAAACAGATCCCACATCTCGGGATCTTTTTGCAATATTTTATACAAATCCATACGAATAATCCGACTTAGGTGAAGATGCGTCTTTTTTCATTGTGCTTTTTGTTTTTCTTCATATAAGAGAGTAATNACCTTTATTNCCCTAATTATCANTATCGTTAAGATTAATGTGCAGGTTACGCNCCAAAAGCGATTTTTTAAATAAAAAGGGAATCAATTAGATGGAAAGGCAATGAAACGTGTAATAAGGTTATTATTGGTTTTTGTTATTGTTTTTCTCGCCGTTCCAGCCTTACAAGCAGCAACGGATCCTTCCCTTGTCGATATGCAGATTTATCCAAAAGACCATATCTGGAATGTACCTGTCGATACATTACCGGTAGACCCCATGTCTNCAACATATATATCCTCGGCCAACACTTCTGCCTATCTCTATGTGTATAAAGGATTCTTGTTAAACATAGCCGATAAATTCACGCCGAAAAAATATTTCACCTTTCGCTATCTGAGTGATGATGGTCCTTATCCAATTCTTCCTGATCCTTTGATTGAAATACATAGTGACGATCACAACCTGCTTATCGTTCAGCCCGATACCAATTACTTTTATCAGATATTTGACGCACATCAAAACGCTGACGGAACGTGGTCTGGCGGTTCGGGAGCTGTTTTCAACCTTTCAAGCTATGCTCTCNGGCCGGATGGCTGGACAGCGGATGCAGCAGGTCTTCCCATTCTTCCTGGGCTGATCAGGTATGAAGAGGTGGCTTCGGGAGAAATCAACCATGCACTGCGCATAACTACATGGACAACACAGGATGCCCATATATGGCCTGCCCGTCATCATTCCGGTATTGATAATACAGCATTTCCTCCCATGGGGCAGAGATTCCGTCTGAAAGCATCGGTAGACATATCCGGGTACACACCCCAACAGCAGGTTATCCTCAAAGCTATGAAGAAATATGGTATGATTCTTGCCGATAACAGCGGAGATAAAAACTGGTGGGGGCTTTCTGCTGTTCAGGACTCACGGTTTGATATTGATTACAGTTCATTTGCCGGAATTCACGGTTCAGATTTTGAAGCAGTGGATGTCTCCTCCTTAATGATAGATGAAGATTCCGGACAAGCGAGGATAATGGAGGATATAACCCCTACTCCTACAGATAATGGAGGTCAATCTAATCCTTCAAATTATTGGATCTTAAGTATAGTTATCTCATGTGCCTGCATCGGCATCCTTGCAATTTACGGTTATGTATTGTTTTTCAGAAAATAATGAATGTCGATATTAAATCCATCGAACCCTAGGAAGAAGCAATATTGGATTTTATTTTCTGTTTTTCGAAAGGCAAGAACATAATCCGCACAATCGGAATTGACTTTTTTTTACTGTGATTTCTTAAATAATGACTATTAAGATAAACAACAGGTGGTTGGATGAATGAACATCATATAACTCTAGCAATACGTGAAATCAGAAGATTAGTCAAAAGATATCATAAGTGACAAGGATTTCAAAAAAAATTTAATGAACATTCGCTGAGAAAGGAAATCAGGATCGGTCAAAAACTATGGGATAAGTTCAAGTATTATGATTACAGGAATAAGGGAAAACCGAACGAGAGAGAATTCATGAAAGGCTGAGAAACCCGCTGTTCAGTAATTAATTGCGATCACCTTTTGAGTAGGATACATCCATTCGAAAAGCCGATTGACAACATGATCTTATGAAAAATTTATTATGTTTTGGTTGAAGTTCCACTATTCAATGAATCCCATCCGAGATGATATCGCAGATCTGTAGTGACTCCGGATATTGGCGTTCAAAGATCCTGAATACTTCGGTTTTCTTTATTGGTTGCGGGAACTATCATCGTTTGAAATCGAACCTGACCGCAAAAAGACCTGACAACATGTGCCTTATATCTCTTGTGTGAACATGGGAGTCACCTTTATTCTGCCATTCAATAGGGACTTCAATGATATGGTAGCCTCCTTTTTGCAGTCTCCAGAGCAGTTCTACATCGAATTCAAATCCACGGGAAATCATCGAAGGCAATACAGCATCAATTGCTGTTTTTTTAAAAACCTTTGCACCACATTGTGTATCGTTGAAGCGGATCCCAAACAGAATCCTGATAAAAAGATTGAATGCCCGGCTCTCGAACTGGCGCAGGATTTTTTGGGGGACCTTTGGGGGCGCTCCTGGGATCCAGCGGGAACCGATTGCAGCATCTGCAGTGGAAAGCATTAAAAATAGACGTTTCATCTCATCGATACTGGTGGATCCATCGGCATCGAAGTAACCAACAAAAGGTAACCGGGCTAACTGGAGACCCGCTATCACCCCTCCGCCCTTTCCGAGACGATGTTCAAATCGAAGGCAATGAATGGTCAGATCCTGCCTGCATGCTGCTATCCGATCGACAATGTCCGCAGTAGTATCCTCACCGTCGCATACAACAATGAGTTCTCCGTCAAAGCCGGTAATGGAATCAAAGAGGGGTATGATCCGACTTTCCTCATTATATGCAGGTATTATAAGACTGTATTGTGCCTCAGGTTTAGTTGTCATTATTTGCACCATCGGTAAACAACGCTGACTGATACTCAAAACAACCCGTTCAGGAAGGTAAAATGTGATCCCTTCCTTGAACATCACAGAGCATACAACCGGGAAGGCTCATAACACAATTTTTCATACAGTCTTCCGTTTCACATTCTGAAGCGGTAACTACGGAAATGAAACTTACTATCAATAAGTTAATGAGGGGAATTGTTTCGAGCCATGTGTCTGATAGAGTTGTTGAAAACAATTAGATCTGTCCTTTGTGATGTTGAAAAGCAAATTATCTTTTATTACGATATATCTTTGCAAATGAAAATCGGATAATAAATAAGGGGATACTCCCACTCTGACCCCCAATTTTATCTTTTTTTTATTCATCTGAATGAATCAATCAGACACTTTCGGGGGATTTTTCCCCTATCGAGTGGTCGATAATCGTTTTGAATCAGTCCAATTAAAAAAAACGATTATTGCAATGCCCCGATGCCTTGCCAGCCTTTATTATTTCATGAAGACAGGTGATAAAATATGTATAAACTAATGCCTTGTCCAAATCAAGGATATAGAAGCGGGAGAGTTCATTCTATTGTCAGATTTGACATATTCTGAAATGATTGTCCGATGTGCAATGGATGGGGGACCATCGAAATATATAAATCTGAATAATTGCAGGACGCTCTTAATACCTTCATATTCGCATTCTATGGCACTTTATAGGTGGGGTATATCTCAATGCATAGGAATACATATCCGAATTAAGGCAAATAGGAAATACTGATAGGAGAGAAAAAAGTGGAGCCGGAAACGGGAAAAAAACAGGCGGCCGCCAGAGAATACGATCTTGACTGCGGATACATATCTCCCCTCATGACCATCCACGATTTTTCCCTTGAAAATATCAAATCGGTTTTTGGAAAAAGCAGGTACCTGCAAGCCCTCGTTGTCATTACGGTTTTCGGCCTCATTTTACGGTTCTATAATCTTGGATATAATTCACTGTGGCTTGACGAAGCCAATACCTATTCCTACTCTGTAAGGACGCTCACAGAGATTTGGTGGGAAACCGCAGTAGGAAGTGAGACAAACCCTCCTCTTTTCTACTGGATGGAGCATTTCATGTTGATGCTCGGGAATAACGAAGTTATTTTGCGATTCATCCCGGCCCTTTTAGGTATTCTTTCCATCCCGCTTTTCTATCTCATCGGGAAGGAATTTTTCGACCGTAATGTAGGTATTATTGCTGCGGCAGGTTGTGCATTCTCTCCCTTCCTGATCTATTACTCGCAGGACGCACGGGCGCTAGCCATGATGCTGTTTTTTGTTGGGCTCTCGACGCTCTTTTTTCTTAAGGCCCTCAAATCCGGTACTCTGACAGACTGGGGACTTTTTGGAGTCTTTTCTGCGCTCGCGTTCTGGTCTCACTTTTTTTCGTTTGTGATGACCGCGGCTCTCATTCTTTACGCACTGATTATATGGGCTCCCCAAATCCGCACAGAAATTAAAAACCTGAAAATGCTTGTGGTGGGCGTCGTTGTTATTATTGTCCTGTGTCTACCTCTCCTTCTTATCGCCCTTCAGATCTTCAAAATGAGCACCGCATCATCACCCACGTGGGGAATTCAGGGTCTTAACTTCATCGCAGTTACGCTCTACCGGATCTCCGGGTTCAATATCCACCAGATCTCCGGGTTCACTATCCTCTCCATGGTCGTGTTGCTGCTTCTTTTTTGCATCGGGTTCGTCCAGGCATTTCTTCTGGACAAAAACAAAGGGATTTTCCTTGCCTTCATAATGGTTTTCACCTTTGCGATAAGCTATATCCTGTCATTTAAAATGCCAATGGATTCCCGGTATCTCATATTCCTGAGCATCATCTTTTTCATTGGTATTGCTATGTCGTACCGGGCCATGTACACCATCTGCAGTTGCAGGGCGGCAGTGTACATAATCATCACCATTCTTGTTCTGGTCAGTGTACCGGTGCTCGTCAATTATTATTCCAGTTATTCGAACCCGGACTGGAGAGGATTTTCAAATGCCCTTGCAGAAAAGACAAAACCCGGCGATCTTGTAATAGTTGTTCCTGGATATAACTCTCTTCCTCTTGATTATTACTACGCATCCGCAAAATCTCAGACNCGTGAGTATAGAGCAACATCGGCAGAGGATCTNGAGAGAATCTCTTCAGAGAGAGGCAATAGCACGATGTATTTTGTTGTAACCCGTGCTATCGAAGCCTCAAATCCTAACGGTGACGCAGTAGCATGGCTCGAGAATAACACTCATTTTGCAGGTATGGATACCACGAAAGGTATCTATCTTTTTACCTCCCCGAAAAGTGCGTCTGCTCCCAATTACAACCTTACCATCATTATTCCCTCCGTTAAAGAAGCGTCTAATATCGGTGCCATAATCAAGGAAGTAAAAGCGAATTTTTTTTCCGGGAACGCAACAAATTGGGAGATACTCATCGAAGTAAACAACTCTCCTGACCGTACTCTCCTCACAGGATAAGTGAAATAGTGTGCGATCTTAACAAAACAAAGGTATAGGATCACTAAGGCCACCAAACTTCGCGTTCCAATATCATACATCACCTGGTGGACATGGAATTACTTCGGAAATATTGTTCGTTACAATAAAGAAACTGATAGTTCAGCAATGGCCTTTTATGAAATTATTCAAAGAATGGCAAAAGGAATTCAAACTCATGGAATTGTTCCTTCGAAAATGGGTAAAAAATTCAGAAGACAGCATCGTGATTTATTCGAATATCAGTAGTAAACCACTAAAAAAAACAAAGCCTATAATTGCTCAGGAAAAAATAACTATCCTGAAATTTAAATTGAGCAGGATACTATGTTGAAACATCTTGTACCGGTGAATTCATTGAAGGACATCATAAGGAATTTTGCCTTTAGAAAAACGCCGGAACCTCATCTGCAAATCCTTCTTTATCACAGAATTTTAAATTCTGATGAAATGGATTTTCTCTCCAACCTTGGTATGGTCCATACCAGTACGAAAAACTTTGAGGACCATCTTAACTGGTTTAAATACCACGATTATAACGTTATGAGTTTCAACCAGGTATCAGAAAATCTGACAAATGGACAACCAATTCCACCAAAATCAATTATTATAACGTTTGATGACGGGTCGTTGGATCAATACCGGAACGCTGTACCACTGCTAAAAAAGTTTGGTTATCCTGCAACTTTTTTTCCCATTAAAAACTGTGTATANAAGGATCAGGTGTTCTGGCTTACTGAATTTTACGTATATCTCCAGGAACTGGGATTTAAAAGGGTTAATGACATCTTACAGGATCTCNAGAGATTACCGGATTCCCTCGCTGTTGATGAAAGAATTCCCCGTTTCAGCAGAGTAAAAAGGGACATTGCGTTTGAATTCAAGTATTTTCTCTCACCAAAAGAGAAAGAAGCGGGACTGAAAAAACTTAGAAAGGAAAGCACAAAGACACGTTCAGAAATCACTTCTTTTTGTGAACGCTACATGAATCCGGATCAATTAAAGGACTTGATAGAAGAGGGTTTTGAAATTGGTTCCCATGGAGTCCACCATTATCCAATGATATGCCTTACCCATGAGGAAAAAAAAGAAGAAATCGAAAAACATTGGATTGATCAGTTCGATCCTGAGGGAAAAAAGATTTTCAGTTTACCGTTTGGCTCACATTCGCTTTCCGATTTTGCATTGTTTGAAGGCTATGATTTTGTCCTTACAACAAAAAATGAAACGTATCCTTCCGGCACCTTCGGACTTGAACTTGGCCGCTTTGCCGTGCTGGATGAATCTGCAAGGCACCTGTCGAAACGTCTGATACTATGAGTACACAGGAACGGAGCTGTAGTTCTCTTTCTTTCTCTTGGGATATGAGATAATAAGTACAAGAAAGTGAAAGGAGGGGTCGATACCTGACAATTCAAACCGGCCCTCCGTTCAAGAGTGCCGACACCATGAATCTTAATTGAGGACTATTGCATTTTTTACATCGTGAGCACAAAGCGATGGTCTGTTAAATCTTTGTTTGTCAGAAGGATTTCCTCCCTTGGCTGGTTACCTGTCTGTGTGTTACCTTGGTTTTAATAAATTTAAACGACAGAGAATACATGACAATATCTATAAAAAAATGCAGAGTGATTGAATGACACCCAATGTAATTTCAACAATCGTCGGTAATAATCTGTGTATTGGGTGTGGTCTCTGTGCAGCGATCTGTCCGGAACGTACATTGACAATGCAGTTCAATCGTTTCGGGGAGTATAATCCCACGCAGAGTAATGCATGCTTGAAAGATTGCGGCTTTTGTTGTAAAGTCTGCCCATTTGCCGATGGAAATGACAATGAGGATAATATTGGAACTACTCTCTATGGGAAGGCAGGGGGGATTTCCCATCGCCCGGAAACCGGTTATTATTTGAATGGTTATGTCGGGTATGCACAGGATACCCGAAAGTGTGGAGCCTCNGGCGGGATGGCAACCTGGTTTCTGGTAACNCTGTTAAAAAAAGGGATCGTTGATTATATCATCGCTGTAGTTCCGAACGATAAACCGGATCAACTCTTCAAATTTGTAATTCTTCAGGATACAGAATCTGTCCTTTCTGCATCCGGATCGGCGTATTATCCCGTGGAACTTTCGGGTGTACTGAGGGAGATTCAGAGTAAACCTGGCAGGTATGCAATTATTGGTCTTCCGTGTTTTATTAAAGCAATCAGGCTGGCTGCGCAAAAAAACAGGATACTCAGAGAGAGAATACCTGTTTTGGCAGGTATTGTCTGCGGGCAAATGAAAAACAGGCACTTCACCGATTACATTGCCAGCCTTGCAGGGATTAGGGGAAATGATCTCAGGAAGGTTCATTACCGGGGGAAAAGTCCGGACACCCCGGCAAGCAATTATTACTATACATTTACCCGAAAAAATGGAACTACCGAGAGAATTTTCTGGAATGANGGCATCTCGGAACCGTGGATGAACCGCTGGTTTACTCCGAATGCCTGCAGCTACTGTGATGATATTTTCGCNGAGTGTGGAGATGTGGTATTTATGGACGCCTGGCTCCCGGAATATACAAAAGAGAGTCAGGGTACAAACATCGTACTGGTGCGGTCTCANCTGGTTCAGGATGCAATCGATCAGGGGATTATGGGCAAGGAGGTTCATCTCGAACCGATTTTGATTGAGNGAGTACTGCAANGTCAGGCAGGANTTATCGATAGTAAACGCCGGAATCTTGCCTACCAGCTGTACCTTGGCCATCAACAGGGGTGCAAAATACCAACAAAACGTGTTGCCTCAGCAAAAATCAGTAATCTCTTNCTGCGACAGAAGATCTTCCTGAAAAATCAGATGCAGCGGATAAGCCGGGAGATCTGGAATCCGCAGGAGCCGGATATAAAACACTTCAATGCCAGGATGCGACCATATATGAGACGATTAATGATCACTGAACAACTCGATGCAAAATTACGCGTATTTCGCAGGAAAACCCCTCAGTTTATGAAAAAGAAGGAGCCGTGAGCATCGTCATGAGTGAAGAGCGGCAATTGTTTATTCTTGCAGGAAACGGTCCGTATGAGAACCGTGGGTGTGAAGCAATCCTGCGGGGGACGACAAAGATACTGAGGGAACATTTTACGGACCCGCAGTTTCTGTGTATCAGCCATTATCATAATGAACAACAGTTCAGGAACGATTGCTTGCAGGAAACCGACAAAGCAATCCATCTTGTCAGTTCATTCCGGATGAATACGAAAGAGACAATCCGGAATTTCTGGAAACCTGAAGTTTCCTCCTATGGTCTCAGGCGCTTTTTTCACCCGAAATCATTAAAATACCAGATATTCAGGGAGATGCTTCCATACCTGGATGAAGCGTCAGCAGTTCTCTCGGTCGGGGGAGATAACTATGTCATTGAATACAACTGCATTCCCACGCTTTATACAGACCTTGACGATATTGTGGCTGAGCGGGGAAAACCGCTTGTCATCTGGGGTGCATCAGTCGGTCCGTTTGATGCGATGCCGGAATATGAACGATTCATGATCGATCACCTCAAAAAAATCAGCGGAATTTTTGCCCGAGAGTCAGTAACTGTCGATTATCTCGGTAAACATGGTATAACAAAAAATGTGTACCAGGTTGCAGATCCGGCATTTCTTATGGATCCGGTTAAACCTGAAGATGCAGGTAATTTCAGTACTCCGGACAAAGATGCTATCGGGATTAACCTGAGCCCGCTTCTCGCATTGTATGTGACGGGGGGGGATATCCGGAAATGGGAGCAGAAGGCGGCAGATATTGTAACTGCGATTGCAAAAAAAACGTCCTGTCCTCTCTATCTGATCCCGCATGTGACAACTCCTGTTTCGAATGACTTTACCTTTCTCCGGAACGTGTGGAATAGGGTAGACACCGGTATAAAAGGTGAGATCAACCTCATCCCTCCGGAGTATAACGCAGCTGAAACCAAGTGGATCATAAGCCACCTGTCTCTTTTAGCCGGTGCCCGTACCCACGCAACCATCGCAGCCCTTTCATCCTGTATACCAACTCTCAGTTTTGCCTACAGCATTAAAGCACAAGGGATTAACCGTGATATTTTGGCCATGAAAAGTATTGTCTCGGCCCTGACCAGATAACTCCGGAAATAGTAACCACACGGATACAATCCATGCTCGAGACCAAGGACCAGATAAAAAACGAGCTCAGGGAAAAAATCCCGTTTATTCAGACGTGTGCGATGAACGCAGGACGCTATTTAAAAGCTTTATCCGGCTGACCAAGGATAATTAAACCAGGTTCAGATACATGGTAAAAAACCTGAATGCTGGATTGGGCGAACCCCCACCCCTCGAGCTCACTCAAAAACAATACCCTGAAAGGTACTCCGAGCCCATGGTCTCTTTTTACCTGGGACGGTACGCGGGAGAGTCACGGGTCCCATCATTTATCTCACCGATCCTCTGTATTTTAAATCCAGAAAAAAGGAATTCTCCAACCGCTAAAAAATTCTCAACTTTCCATACCCTGCGGTTTAGCACACGATACTGCGGGATATCATTCCGGATGAACTAAAAAAGGGGGATTTTATAACATCCTTATCAAATTTTTGAAATAAAACTAGTAATCAGCGAACAACCTTTCAGATAAAACCCGGATAAACCAAGTTTGCATAACTGACACAATATTTTGGGCTGAATGCCCGGATTTACCTTCATATCCTTTAAAGCCTGCATCTCTGCCTTTACATCCGTTGATTTATTGAAGAAAAGTGCAATACGGAACCTTTTCAGACTGTAAAGGATATCAATCCTTTTTTGATAATCAGACTTTTCTTTTTCAGTTAACAGGTCCAGATCACTTATAACGTGGGTTAATATATCCTGACGAATGTATGTTCTGTTTTTGTGACTGGAATACTCATCTCCCTCTACCCTGTGCGAAACACTATCTGAGCGAATGAAATATTTGTAGAGTGGTTCGTCAATATATCCACATTTATTCTTGTAGGAACAAGCGAGTAATATTGGCCAGTTCTGACCTCCCCTTCCTTTATTTACATAAATCTCTCCGCGGGGAACCCGATCAAAAAAAACTGAAGAACGAACCATAAAAGTACCCGGTGAAACATATGTTTTATCAAAAATCAGATTTTCGAAAACATCTTCATTTTTTAATTCATCCCAATCATAGATATGGTTAATAATAATTTCTGGACTTTTCTCATTGACTTCCACATAATCTGATCGTACCATTGCATAATCAGCATGNAGGTTGAGGAATTCAACCCGTTTCTCAACAGATGTTGGCATGAGTGTGTCGTCACAATCAGGCCAAATCAGGTACTCCCCGGTGACATATTGTAACCCACGGTTGATTGCACTGGGAGCTCCTTTGCAACTATTTTGGGAAATATAAANGAAAGTGTAACCACGTTTTTCGATCCGGGGGATCCACGATAAACAAATCTCTTCTGAGTTATCAGTGCTTCCATCATTAATAAAAATCAGTTCTATGTTATTATACGTCTGGTTGGATATTGAATCAAAATAGTGATCGAGAAATCGTCCCCCATTGAAACAAGGCGTAACAATGCTGACTTTTCCTTTTTCAAATGCTCTCATGGGGTTGATAATACCTATGCTGCAAAAGTATAAATTAATTCATAAAATTGTCAGGTTTTTACCAAAAATTATCAATATAGATAATCAGTCAAAGTTCATTAAACACGAGACTTTATCAGAGTATCCAGAGCCCTAATTGGCAATAGAATTCATATGTGTTTGCTTTCACTTTTTTGCGACAGCGAGATTTTTACACGTATCTTCCGGGATGAAATTCAGTTTGTCCATCATTAAACCCAGCATCAATCCCATTGTACCCAGAATTGTTGTAAAAGGCGATAAAAGGCGGAAGCGACCGACGTTTTCATAGAGCCAGAACACGATTCGAGTGCTGATGAACACCCAGAGTCCCCCAATCGGATTGATCTCCACCACAGTAAAATGACTTTTCTCCAAAACGTACTTCAAACCAAATTTTGTCCACCGGTAGTAGTCATCCGGCGGGTCATGACTGCGCCACGTTTGATTAACCGCAAGTAGTAGCACGCCACCTGGCCGCAGGACCCGGTTGATTTCATCAAGGAACATAGTGGTTTCTGCTATGTCATCCAAGACTGAGAAGCAAATTACTGTGTCTATTGAACCGGTGGCTATCGGCAGCTTGGTGATATCCGCTAGAACATCAGCTGCTGCGACTGCCAATCTATCCACACCAATGTAGCGGGACGAGTGGGGGGCAAAGAATGATTCAAACCATTTGTCTCCACAGCCGATATCGANGACGATTCCGTGAACGTGTTGTGTTGTCTGCTGTAGTTGCTGAAGAAAAAGCCTGTCGATCAACCAAGTTTTCGATCCTAATTTACCGCGGTTTTTTATGAACTGGTAATCAGNGCACACAGTGTTCTTTCCTTTTTTAATAAACATTGAAATCCCGAATTTGATTTTTTCTGACCAAGTTGCCTTATTGCTTTCCCGAAATTGAGTTTAAACTGGATTTTGATAAGGGAATGGTAAATGGTCGGAGGTATTAAACATATCTAATTTTGGCCCTGTAGAAAACCAAATTTCACGAGGATTGAACTGACGTTCGAAAGATCCAAGGTACAGTGTCTCTCCTGCACGTGCTTTTTGTTTCCTATTACATAATATAAGAAACTCCACAGGAATGGGTAATCACTATCATAGTACCCATTGTGGAAGCATCTTTGAAACACCGGATGGTAAAATTGAACGAATAAGTTCCCGTTCAGGATTGGTAAGAATGGTGTGGGTAACGATGATGAAATAGATAAGGGATACCCCTGCCGAAATAAGCATGATAACCAGGAATGAGGCAGGAATCGCGACAATGGACACAAATAATAATCCAATGATGACAAGAACCCCATATGCCAGCACGCCAGGAATAACTGGCTTATATAATACAGCCGGGGCAACGCCCTGAACTCTCGCTGCATACCAGGGAACAAAAATTACCGTGCGAAGTACAAGTGCAACAATAAACGCAAATGCTATTCCGTATTCACCCAAACCGAAGACTTTCGTNAGTATTACTGCGAGGAGAAGGTTGAAAATTCCGGCACCTATAGTAAAAATTGCAGGAATCCGGACTTTNTTGTANGCAGAATAACTNAAAATNAAAGGGCGATATGCGACGATCATAGTCAGAGGGATGAGCAAGATCCATAATAATGATGATAAATGAGCAAACTCCTTTCCTACCCAGATGGTGAATAGCTGGGGAGAAAATACGCAGATTAATGAAATAGGGAGCGCCATGACCAGCCCGACGCATTTGACGGATACTACTGAGAGCTTATGGATTGAACCGAATAGTCCTCTTGCAAAATAGGTATAAAACATTGGACTGAGAACCGCAGTAATAAGCCCGGTAATTGCCCATAAAAGGTTAAAGAAAATTAAAACCAGGGCATATTCACCACCAGCTGCAGTACCTAATTCTTTATTGACAATGATCAGGGAGAGTTGGTATAGTAACAGCGTTCCAATCTGATCTACAAGCATCCACTGTGCGAATGTGGCAATCTCAAAAAACTGCTCTTTTGAGAAAAATGCAATTGACACCCTGATCTTATCATACACTTTTCTTGATACCNTGATGGTTAAAAATAATGAAAATAATGCAGAGCAGAAATACGCAAGCCCCACGTACCAGACCGAGGGAGTCAGGATAAACAGGAACAGGACAATGAGACCTGTTGACATCAGGGTCCTGATAATAGCAATATAATTAATATAATGAATTTTGTTAAAAGAATACATAACTGCAGAAAACGGACTTTGCAGTCCGTTGATAAATGAAGTGAAGAAAACCAGAACAAAAAGGAAAAATACACTGTAATGCTGGGCAGCATCTATATTAAAAAAACCCGGGGTAAACCAGGCAATTACGACAACAACCGGAGCAAATATCGCTATTAATGCT
>JGI20214J51650_10001501_pt1 | contig 14818 bp, 12 predicted proteins | sample WetSurMetagenome_FD_51650 | JGI IMG/M metagenome (IMG submission 51650) | reverse complement strand
ATGCCGGAACAGGTAAAACCGCCATTGTCGAAGGTTTAGCGCAAAAAATAATCGCCAATGACGTGCCGGAAAATTTGCGCGACAAAAAAATCGTTTCGCTTGATCTTGGCGCTTTAATCGCCGGCGCAAAATTCCGCGGCGAATTCGAGGAACGTCTGAAGGCTGTGATCAAAGAAATCGAATCGCAAGACGGCGGCGTGATTTTATTTATTGATGAGTTACATACTTTGGTCGGCGCCGGAGCCTCGGAAGGTTCGATGGACGCTTCCAATATGTTAAAACCCGCCTTAGCGCGCGGCAAAATCCGCACTATCGGCGCGACAACTACCAAAGAATATCAAAAATATATTGAAAAAGATCAGGCCTTGGAACGCCGCTTCCAGCCGATTTTTGTTACTGAACCGACAGTTGAAGATACAATAGATATATTAAGAGGCATTAAAGAAAAATATGAAGTCCATCACGGCATCCGCATCACTGACGACGCTTTGATCGCGGCCGCTAAACTTTCCACTCGCTATATCACGGACAGATTTTTGCCAGACAAAGCGATTGATTTGATCGACGAGGCGACTTCGGCTTTGCGCATGCAAGTTGATTCCACGCCGGAAGATTTGGAAAAAATGAAAAAAGAAATCCGCCGTTTGGAAATAAATAAAATGAGTTTGACCAAGGGAAAGGAAAAAATATCTCCCGAAATTTCTGAAATAAATAAACAATTGGCGGAATTAAAAGAAAAAGCTAATCAACTGGAATTGCATTGGAATAATGAAAAGAATGCGATTTCCAAAATCCGTCAATCTAAGAGAAAAATCGATGAATTAAAAATACAATCGGAAATAGCCGAACGTCGCGGCGATGACTTGATGAATGTCGCGGAAATTCGTTATGGCCAGATTCCGGCTTTGGAAAAAGAAGTGAAAAAAAACGAAAAAGAACTTTTGGAAATCCAAAAAAGCGGTCAATCGATTTTAAAGGAAGAAGTTGATGAAGAAGATATTGCTAAAGTTGTGGCTCGCTGGACCGGCGTTCCTTTGGCTAAAATGCTGGAATCGGAAACACAAAAATTAACACACTTGGAAGAAGAATTAAAGAAAAAAGTTGTTGGTCAAGATGAAGCAATTAATGCAATTGCCAAAGCCATCCGCCGTTCCCGCGCCGGCATTAACGAAGAAGGCCGCCCGATCGGTTCATTTCTATTCGTCGGCCCGACTGGCGTGGGTAAAACGCAATTGGCCAAAGCCTTGGCTGGTTTCATGTTTGACGACGAGAATGCTTTGATCCGCGTGGATATGAGCGAATATATGGAAAAACATTCAGTGGCGAAAATAATCGGCTCGCCGCCAGGCTATATTGGTCACGAGGAAGGCGGACAATTGACGGAAAAAATCCGCCGCCGCCCGTATTCGGTTATCTTGTTTGATGAAATGGAAAAAGCCGATCCAGAAGTTTTTAATATTATGTTGCAAATTCTTGACGACGGACGCATCACCGATTCCAAAGGCCGGACAGTTAACTTCAAAAATACCATTATCATCATGACTTCCAATCTAGGGAACGAAATTATCAAAAAATTCTCCATCGGCTTTCGTGATTCAGATGATGGCAAAAGCGAGCGCGAAATCGGCTTCAAGGAAATGAAAGAGCAGATCGACAAAAAATTGCGCGAGCATTTTAAATTGGAATTCTTGAACCGCATCGACGAAATTGTGGTTTTTCATTCGCTGGACAAAGCCGCTTTGGAAAATATCGTTGATTTGGAATTGGCCAAAGTGCAAACCCGTTTGCAGAACAAAGACATCACTTTAAAAATTTCCGCCAAAGTGAAAAAGATGCTTTCCGAGGAAGGCTTTGACATAACTTATGGCGCCCGACCATTGAAACGCTTAATTCAAAATCGCATTTTAGATGAATTATCTCTCGAAATAATCGAAGGCAAAATCAAAGACGGCGACCGTGTGACAATTGATCTGGGGGTGGAAAATAAAGTGTTGTTAAAAGTCGCTTAACAAGCAGCAAGTAACATGTAGCAGGTAGCAAAAATAAAAAATCCACGGCGTGAGTCGTGGATTTTTTATTTCCAAATCGGCAAAGTAAAACTAAACGTCGTCCCCTTGCCCGGTTCGGATTTTTCCAGTTTCAATTCTCCGCCGTGCGCCTCGATAATTTTTTTACCAATATAAAGCCCGAGCCCGGAACCGCCCGGGCGGGATTGTTTGGCTTTATCGCCGCGATAAAATTTTTCAAAAATATTATTTTTATCTTTGACGCTCATACCGTTACCTGTATCAGCGATAGCAACCTTGACCATGCCGTCTTTATTGTCAGTCAACGAAAAAGATATCGAACCGGCCGGAGTATAGGCGATGGCATTATCCAAAAGATTACTAATTACTTGAGAAATCTGGACCGGATCACTTTTGACTTCCGGCACCTTGCCTGAATAAAAAATTTTTATCTCTAAATTTTTACTTTTAAAAGCCGGGAGCTTGCCGGCATCGTCCGCCATTTTTTCCACCAACGCCACAATGTCGGTTTTTACCAAATTTAATTTTATTCCTTCGCCTTCAACCGCGAAAGCCCGCCAAAATTCATTAATTACGCCCTCAATCCGCCGCACGCCTTCATTGATAAAAAGCACAGCCTTTTGCGTGTCAAAATTTTTGTTATTCATCATATAAACCGCGTTCTTGATAATAGAAAGCGGGGTGTTAAGCTGATGATTGACCAAACGCAAAAACTCGCCTTTAACTTCCAGTAATTTTTTTAAATTAATATTTTTTTTCTCCAGCTCCGCCGCTTCTTTTTTCAATTCTCTGGTCTGAGCATTGACTTTTGATTCCAAAACCAGATTAAAATCTTTTACCTGCTGATAAAGCTGAGCGTTATTAACAGCGATGCCGGCCTGATCAGCCAAAGTTGAAAGTAATTCCAAATCCTCGCTGGAATACGATCCGCCGGAAAATTTTGCTCCCAAAACAATAATGCCGAATAGTTTATTTTTATTAATAAGCGGCAGACAAAGCGAAGCTCCCAGACGATTCATATTGATTAAAATATTGTCCAATCCTTTTTTCTCTAAATTTGTTTTAGCAACGCCGGCTAAAAACGGCAATTCATCAGCAACTATTGGCTGCTTATTTTTCTCCAAACGTTTAACAAAAAATTTGTCTCTAACCAAACCGACGCTGTCTTTTTCATTGAAGCCAAGCAATTTAGTTATCTTAAAAACGCCTGGATTTCGCGACTCATCAATCAACAAAACTCCAACTCGGTCCAGGCGCATCGTTTCCTCGATAGTACCGACGATTGAATCCAATATTTCCGACAGATCATTATTATAAGTAAGTTCTTTGGATAATTTTTTTATCGTTTCCTGATAATTATAAAGCCCGGCGAAAAAATATTTATTAGCTATCTTAACTAGCAATGATTCGAGATAATGAAATCCAGCAGTGAAAATTATTGCGGCCAGCAAAATATATAAATATAAAATCCCTTTATTAATATTAACGCTAAAAAACAAAAGAAAAAAAGTCAAAAACGCAAAAACAAACAGTACTCCACATAAATATATAAAGAATTTGCGGACAACAATGCGGATGTCCATGAAACGGTATCTGATTATGGCATAGGCCACGAAAAGAAGATAAATTGAAGCGGAAATATTGCCGACGGGAGGAATTGGTATTCGATACCAAAGCAAATAATTAGTTAATCCGCCGACATAACCGATTATTGTACCAATAGTTATGTATTTAATCTGATACTTGATTGCGCCTTTAGAATGTTGATAGCGATGCAACAATAAATAGATTGAATAAACAGCGTACAAGATCCAAAGCGGCAAAAATATATGGAAAGCCAAGCCCGGAATCGGCCAATATTTAAAATTTAACATTTGTTCTATGTGATCAACGAACAGAGGTGTAGCGTCAGACAAAAAAAATACAAAAAACAAAAGGTAACTAAGCGTTAAAAATCTTTTTTGTTCTTTAAGAATTTCCAAAAAGGTGAGAACAAAATAAAGATAGGTGACGGGAATAAAAATAGCGCCTATCATTAAAAGCCTGGTATACAAAAGGGCTCCCGCGCTAGAATCGGAAATTTGCCATAAATAGTAAGGGATGCTCCAACAAACAATACTTAAAGCAAAGAGGGCGAAACTTATATTAGCCTTACCCTTTTTATTTTTAGAGAAAACAAATACTCCTAAAACAAAACTTACTATAGCATTAATTAAAGCTGATGCCGCGTAAAAATTCATAATTTTATTAAAAAAATAGACCCGGGAATATTATTAATAATAACATTTTCCCGGGTCAGTGTCACTTTTGAGCGACAATTAGGCCATGAATTTTCATTGGTTCATAAACTATCTGATAATTAACAAATCCCGTCTGCTCGATAATTTCTATCAAATCTGCCGGCGCGCGATAAATCATGTCCCAATTTACAACATATTTAAGAAAACGGCGTTCGAAATTATTTTGGATATTGCAAGTTAGAAAAATTCCTTCAGACATGGCTTCCCCAAATCCTTTTATTAATTTTATAGCGATATTTTTAGAGCAATAATCCAAATATCCTAGCATTTCCACAACCTGCGGTTTGAAACTCTCTACCCTCTTCCTTGCCCGAAGAACACTGTCTAGGATTGTTTCAATTTGTTCATTTACACCATAGCGCGTAGCCAATTCTTTAGCATAAGCCAAGGCGGAAGGATCGATGTCAACCAAAAGAGCTCTAACCTTTATCCCTTCTTTTTTCAATTCAGCCATTATTTCAATAATGCCCTGCGCTGAACCAGCTGCCAAAGATACTAACCTAACTTCTCCTGAATCACTAAATCTCATAATAGCTCTTTTCACCTCCCGCTTAATCAATTTAAGACGATTTCTAAGCGCCTTACAATTAATCATTTTTTCCCAACAATCACTGAGTAAGCCGAAAATGCTGCGATCTTTTCCGAACTGATAGTTATAAATTTCATCCAACGCCCTCCATGATGCGTTGCCTTCCTTAACTATACGCGGAGAAGAACCAAATCCGTCAAACCAAATTGAATTAATTCTTGGAGTTGGCAACTTTAACAACGAATAAAACTTCTTTTTCACTGCCACCCAAATAGTTATCGCCCATAAAATCGGCATGGATAATATATTGCCCCAGCTTTCCTTCTCGTACGAACACTGGTCAATATTATCAATATTTTCTATTGCTCTTGAACCTACATAGCTCTTAGAGACTGTTGAATTAGTTGAAATAGTCATCGGGAATCTGCCTTTCTTTTGTAAAGTACAATATTTAAAAAATAGTTTTATAATACAACAACATATTATATATTTAACTAATGAACGTCATCACGTTTCGGTACACATCGTCAGGATTGGCCTGGGTTTTGATAAAATAGCCGTTGGCGCCGAGTTTTAAACCTTCACTGATAGTGCTGTCGTCGTCGCAATTACTTAAAATTATCACCGGAATATTCAAAGTTATTTCATTTTCTCGCATTTTTTTCAGAACGCTCAACCCATTCATAGATCCCGGCAAAAGAATATCCAGCAAAACCACGTTAGGCTTTTCTTTTTCAGCCAAAGTCCAACCTTCTTCGCCGGTTCCAGCCGTCAAAACTTGAAAATTCTTCTTAGTAAAAATTGTAGCGTAAATATTAGACAAAAATTGGTCGTCTTCGACGATCAGAATTTTTGTCCTGTTTCTTTCTTCAAGCATAAAATATATTGATTTATTTTATATAGCTTGATTATACAACATTTTTAAATTTCTGCCAAATTAAAATCGGAGATTACTTTTTGTGCCGGTTAAGGTCGACTTCCACGACTATTCGACCGTCTTTTTCATCCATAAATTCTACATCAACGGTCTGTTTCAAGACATGGGCGCTGATCACAATTCCTTTTTTACCGTCGACATTAACTTTCTGTCCGATGGCCGGCATTTTTTCCGCCATCTCCTTATATCCTTGATATTCATATTGCAAACAGCACATCAAGCGGCCGCAACAGCCGGAAATGCGCTCCGAGCCGCGATGAACAACTTGCTGAACCTCAGCCATCTCCGAACCGATGGAAGAAAAATCTTTGATGAATTTTTTACAGCAAAGCGGGCGGCCGCAATGGCCGTAGTCGCCGGAGAGTCTAGCTTCGTCGCGGATGCCGATCTGCGTCAAGCGGATCTGTTTGCCAAAATGAGATGTCAAATCTTTTACCAGATCACGGAAATCTACGCGGCCGTCAGCGATGAAAGCGAAATTTATTCGATTGCCGGTAAAAGAAAAAACAACATCCACCAATTTCATCGGCAAGTCGCGCTTCTCGATAGCCTTGCGGCAAAATTCAAAAGCTTCTTCTTTTTCTTTTTTGGAAGGCAGCTTTTCAAAATCGCCCTTGTTTGCCAAACGCAAAATCGGCTTAATTTCCCTTTTTTCAACTTTTTTTTCTTCCACGCCATCAGAATTTATTTCGCTGGAAACTACTATTTCGACTGCGCCGGCTTTATCTTCGATTTCTTCAAATCCAACCACCTCGCCCATCTCCTGGCCGAGTTCAGTTTCCACTATCACTCTATCCCCTTTTTCCAAAGTAAGATCAGCAGGAGAAAAATGATAGATTTTATCCCAGCGGGCGAATTGAATCTGTGCTACTCTCATAAAAAACAGTTCTTATATAATCCGAATCTACTAATTTTCCACGAATCTACGAATTACACATCCGAATGGATAATTATCCCAAAGCATTCGGATAATTCGGATGACATTTGTAGGTTCGGATTGATATCCGTAGATTCGAATTATGTTTTACAAACTGTATCTAACAAACTTCGTCACCTTGACGCCGTTCAGAACCTGATCAACTTTCTGCTTGTCGTTCTTGATATATTCCTGCTTAATAAGACAAATGGCTTCGTAAAATTTATTGATCTTGCCGGCAAGAATTTTTTCCATCATCTCCGCCGGCTTGTTTTCTTTGGCCATCGCTTCGCGTTCGATTTCTTTTTCTTTATCGATTTCTTCTTGCGGCACTTCGGAAGGCTCAATGTATCTCGGGTTGGCGGCGGCAATTTGCATTGCCATGTCCATGGCTAAATCATTTTTTCCCGCCGCATCCAAAGCAACCAGCACGCCGATTTTTCCGCCCATGTGAGAATAGCCGGCAACTGACGCGCCGGTTACGATATTGAAATTTTTAATGGCAATTTTCTCGCCGATCGTTCCGGAAAGTTCATCCAAATCTTCTTTCACTGTGCCGTTCTTTAATTTCAAAGCATATAAAGCTTCCAAATTTTCCGGCTTGGAGCAAATAATTAAATCCAAAACCGCTTTGGAAAAGGCTTGAAATTTTTCATTGCGAGCGACAAAATCAGTCTCGGAATTAACTTCGACAATATAGCCTTCATTACCGGCTTCGTTAACCGTTAATTGTATACACCCTTCCTTAGCTTCGCGCCCTTCGCGTTTGGCCGCTTTGGCAATGCCTTTTTTGCGCAAAAATTCCAAAGCTTTTTCCAGATCATTTCCTGCTTCGTCCAAAGCTTTTTTGCAGTCCATCATGCCGGCGCCGGAGCGCTCGCGCAATTCTTTGATGAGTTCCATAAATTCAATTTTCAATTTTCAATTTTCAATTTTCAAAAATTTATTTGAAAGATGAAAAATTAAAAAAAGAACGATTTATTTTTTTATTTTGAAGTTTTAATTTCTTTTTTCGCTTCAAGAAGATTTTCTTTGATGCAATCCATAATCAATTTGACGGTTTTGGAAGCATCATCATTGCCCGGAATAACATAATTCACTAATTGCGGGTTAGAGTTCGTATCGCAAATGGCGACAATCGGAATATTCTTAATCCGGGCTTCGGCCACGGCGGTTTTTTCTTTTTTAATATCCCAGATAAATAAAGCGTCGGGAAGCTTGCTCATGTTAGTCAAGCCGCCGACTTTGGTTTCCAGGCGTTTGATTTCTTTATCAAAATCCGAGCGTTCTTTTTTGGTGTAGCGGTCCAATTTACCCAAAGCTTTTTCTTCCTGCAAGCCTTTATATTTGTTGATCATTTTTCTAATAATCGGGAAATTCGTCAAAATACCACCCGACCATTTTTCCGAAATATAAGGCATACCAACAGCCTCGGCGGTGGCGCGCAGATCTTTCTTGACTTGATTTTTAGTGCCGACGAACAAAATCGTTTTAGATTCGCGGGCCAAGTTTTCCATAAATTCAACCGCGGTTCCCAACATTTTTTGGCTCTTGGCCAAATCAATAATATAAACTCCTTTGCGTTCCGTAAAAATATACGGTTTCATTTTCGGGTGCCATTTTCCGGCGCTGTGTCCGAAATGCATACCCGCTTCAAGCATCTGCTCGATAGTTGGCAATTTTGTAGCCATAAGTTTCCTTTTTTTCCTCTACTCCAACGATTTGACTTATTTTGGCTAAAAATAAGCAAGGTTTCCCTTAAACATTTAGAGTATGAGAGATTAATAAATAAAAGCGGAAAGGCCGTAAACACGGCTTTTCCTTGATATTAAACAGTTTACTACGGATCATAATTAATGTCAAACAAAAAAAACACGTATTTTTTATCGGGAGTGTTGCAGTCGACCATAACACCCTCAAAGCCATATATATCAAAATAAAAACCCGAAATGTTTTCTTTTCATGTTGCACAAGAAAAAAAACACTTCGGGATTTCCAGCGAATACAGCCGGATGAGAGCCATTGCGATACTAGTAAAATAATTTTAATTTTTATTTACTTTCTCATAGCTCGACCTCAGCGCTTGATGAGGTCAAAAATTTTGGCTTGAGCTAAAAAAGTAATCTCGAAAAGTAGAGGAAAGTCATTAACTTCCCAGCCAACAAAGCCCTTCAGAGCTCTAATTCCTCCTTCCATGTTAAATTTTTCAGGCGCGCCAGCAAATAGAATAATACCGGGTTGGAGCGACCAACCCGACAACCTTACATAGGCTCTGAAAAAAATCTTCAAAAAAATCGTAAACAACACTTACCCCCTCCATAAATCTCAAATTAAGCGTTTATTAACCAAATAGTACTTATAAAAGAACAACTTAAAAAAACAAAAAAATAAATTAATAAAATTTATTCTTGTTTGAGTATAGCAAAGCTAAAAATAATGTCAACGGGTTTTTCCACATGACAAAAATACTAAAAATCAGTGGATGAAAAGTGCATTTTTCATGCTTGCTAAATCAATGGCGATAAGATAATATTATCTAAGATTAAATCGCAAAAAAATATTTATGCCGGAACAAAATATCATTGGCAAATTACCGCCGCAAAACATTGAAGCTGAACAGAGCCTGCTTTCTTGCTTGCTTTTGGAAAAAAACGCCATTGTCAAAGTTGTCGACACTCTTTCGGAAAAAGATTTCTATAAAGACACTCACTCTATTATTTACGAGACGATCAAGGAATTATTCGCTCGCCAGGAGCCGATCGATATTTTAACGATCACCAACCGCCTAGAAGCCAAAGGCAAATTAACCGGAGTTGGCGGTCGAACTTATTTAGCTCAGCTTTCCAATTTTGTCGCTACCGCCGCCAATGTGGAAAATTACGCCAAAATAATCCAGCACAAAGCGACTTTGCGCCGCTTGCAAAAAGCCGCCAGCGAAATTTCCGAATTAAGCTTCAACGAAGAGGATGACGTGGACATGATTCTTGATGAAACCGAGCAAAAAATCTTTCAAATCTCGCAAAATTTTTCCAAAAATGTTTTTGTTTCCATCAACACTCTTTTAACCGACGCTTTTGAACGCATTGATGAATTACATAAACAATCAGGAAAACTGCGCGGCATTCCCACCGGTTTTGTCGATCTGGACAAACTGCTCGCCGGTTTGCAAAAATCCGATCTGATAATTTTGGCGGCGCGCCCTTCGGTGGGAAAAACTTCTTTTGCTCTGGACATTGCCCGACAAGTGGCGGTAAAAAGTCGGGAAGCAGTCGGCATTTTTTCTTTGGAAATGAGCAAGGAACAATTAGTCGACAGAATGCTTTGCGCCCAGGCCGGAGTTTCGCTTTGGAAAATGCGCACGGGTAATTTATCCGACCGCGAAAATGACAATGATTTTTCCCGCATCGGCGAAGCCATGGGCCAACTATCCGAAGCGCCGATCTTTATCGACGACTCCGCCTCAACTTCGATTATGGAAATCCGCGCCAAGGCCCGGCGCTTAAAGATGGACAAAGGACTTGGCTTGATTGTTATCGATTATTTGCAATTGATGGAAGGCCGAGGAAAATACGGCGATAACCGCGTCCAGGAAGTTTCCGAAATCAGCCGCGGCTTAAAAGGTTTGGCTCGCGAATTAAACGTGCCGGTACTGGCGCTTTCTCAGCTTTCCCGCGCCGTTGAACAGGAAAAACCAGCCATCCCCAAACTTTCCCATTTGCGCGAATCAGGCTCGATCGAACAAGACGCGGACGTCGTAATGTTTGTTTACCGCAAAGCTGCCGACCGCGGTTATGATTTTGATTCCTTAACTGAAGAAGAAAAACATTCGGTCAAATTATATATTGCCAAACACCGCAACGGCCCGACCGGCACAGTCGATTTGGTATTTGATAACGACACTGTAAGCTTTAGAAATATGCAAAAGCATGACTACGGCGAGGCAGTGCCGGAATTTTAAAAAAGAAAAGTTATAAAGTAAAAAGTTTTGAAGTTTCGAAGTAAAATTACTTTATAACTTTATAACTTTCAACTATCTAATTTATGTTCGAAAAACTAAAACAACTTAAAGACTTGCGCGACAAAGCCAAGCAATTGCAAAATGCCTTGGGCGCAGAAACGATCACGGCGGAAAAAAACGGGATTAAAATTACGCTGGACGGCAACATGGTCATCTCGTCCGTAGTTCTGGAAAAAGAAATGTCCAAAGAAGAGATTGAGAAAAAAATGCCGGAAGCTATTAACGAGGCGATCAAAAAAGCTCAGCGGGTGATGGCAGAAAAAATGCGAGCGATGGGAGGATTGCCGGGGATGCAATAATCAATAAAAAATAACCAATATTTAAAACAATGTTTTAATATTTAAATATTTTATTATTTTTTAAAATATTGGTTATTTATTATTTGATATTTAATGAAATTTCCGTCTGCCATTCAAAACTTAATTGACGATCTGTCCGAATTACCGACTGTCGGGCCAAAAACGGCGCAACGGTATGCTTTTTATTTGCTAAAGCAACCAAAAGAATTCTTGGCGAAAATTTCCGCTGATATTTTAAATCTAAAAAAGAATCTAAAAATTTGTTCTAATTGTTTGTCAGTCGCCGAATCCGACCCTTGCCCGATCTGCGCGGATGCCGGACGCGACAGCTCGACGCTCTGCGTAATAGCCACTCAACCGGAAATGCTTGCCCTAGAAACAACTAAAAAATATAACGGCTTATATTTTTTATTGGGGAGAAATTTAAGACCGCAAGAAGGCATCAGCGTGGAAAAAACCAATATCGCTAAATTAGAAGCGCGCCTTAAACAAGGAAAAATTAAAGAAATAATTTTGGCGCTCTCCCCTACCTTAGAAGGTGAAACAACTTCGATGTATTTGGCCAAAATTTTAAAACCGCTGAATATAAAAATTACCCGCCTGGCCCGCGGCCTGCCGATGGGCTCAGACATCGAATACGCGGACGAGATAACTTTAAACAATGCTCTGAAGAACAGAAATGAAATATAAACCGGAAACTCAATTTTCAATAAAAAAACCGCCAGTTTATTGCTGGCGATTTTTATAATAAATGCTTCGCTAAATTCCGGCTTTCTTTTCCAAAACTTCAACTCTGCTTTTTAAATCTCTTATTTCTACGTGATAAATTCCCGAAACAATATCTTTTAATTCTTCCTGTCCAACTTTTATTTTATTAACTTCGCCGGTCAAATTACCAACTTGCTTGCATAAATTATACAAGCCGTCTTCATTTTTAGCTAAACGATTTTCCAAGCCATCTATCCTACCACCCAACCTACTCTCGACACCATCCATTCTTTCATAAACTTCATCGAAACCGTTTTTAACAGCCCCGGCAAGGTCGGAAATAGATCCGGCAATATCGCTTAATGTCAATTCTTTCTTATTTTTTATTTTTCCTCCCATAAAAAATTAAAATAATAATTATAGACACATAATATCATCGAAAATAAAAAAAGGCAAATTCCGCTAATTTTAAAAGACCGCCCTAGTTTAGCGGTCTTTTATCTTAAGCAATGGAGGTGATTTTAATCTTCGTGAACGGCTGGCGGTGGCCGACGTTGCGGGTATAACGGGTCTTGTTCTTGAATTTGATCACGGAAACTTTGTCCGCGCGGCCTTGCTCAACAATTTCGCCTTCAACCTGCTCACCCAAAGACGGCTTGCCAATCTGCAAATCCTTATCATCGGCAATCAATAAAGTTTCAAATTTAACTTTATCGCCCTGATTTTTGTCTAATTTTTCAATTTTTAACTCCTGACCATCGGTAACTTTGTATTGTTTTCCGCCAGTCTTAATAACAGCAATTTTAGCCATATTATTGTTAATTTTAGATAAATAAAAAAGCTTTTCTAAGCTCAAAATATATTATAGTAAAAATAGCTAAAAAGTCAATAGCGAATTTCACAAATAAAAAAGGGGCGTAATATCCGCCCCTGAAAAACTCAAATATTCGCTATTACCCTGTTTTCGAAACTCTCACGGCCGAAATTTTTGGAGCATCTCCATCCCTATACTTTACCCTTCTAAAAGGCACTTTCTTACGATGAAACACCCTTTTATCTCTTTTCCAAATGCCGCTGTTTCCTGAAAAAGTCAAGGCAATACCCTCCCTTTCTCATTTTGTTTGAAGTTAAAAAATTCAACTCTTCCCTATTTTTATATTATCTTAATGACGGAATATTGTCAAAAAATCTTTCAGCAAAAAACGTTCGAAAACCAAAGTGTAGGCAAATGATTTTACGAGGTAAAAAATAATATTTATTTTAGAAATAAAATTCTGCGAGCGCCAATATTTTTTAAAAATTAATTGCTGGTTCAATAAGGAAATGCGCCGCACTTCGCGACTTTTATTTTTTCTTGCTTTAATAACTGCCAAATCGCTTTCGCCTGCGCCGGCCGCCGTGCGATCATGATAAACAACCGCTTCGGGAACGCAGACCGATTTTTGTCCTTTTAAATAAAGGCGATAGTCCAGGTCACAGTCTTCTTTATACATAAACATCCGTTCATCTAAATATTTGCCATCTTCTTTGATTTGCGCGAGCGCCGCCATCCGAAATAAACCGCAAGCGCCGGATGGACCGATAATATTTGCGCGATAAAATTTTTGGTCATCTTTTCTGCCTTGTCCGACATCAAAAAATCTTAAGCCGCTTTTTAAACCAATGCCGTAAGAATCTATAATGTTTGTTCTTTTATTGCCTGAAAAATACCATTTCAAAATTTGTGGACAGACCGAACCAAGTTCTTTTTCTGTTTCCAATCTTTGCGTTAATTTTTCCAAAACATCCGGCTCGAAAATAATATCCGGATTGGTCATTAAAAAATAATCAGCGTCCTCGGCAAAAGCTTTCTCGATCATTTTATTATAGGCCGCGGAAAATCCAAGATTTTCGCCGCCACCCATAATTTCAATTTCCGGATAATTAGCTTGCAAATATTTGACATTCTCATCGCCAACTTCGCCATTATTAAAAGCGATTATTTTAATCTTCCCCTCCTTTTTTAAGCCTGCCTGTCCGGTAGGCAGGGAGGGGGTAGGGGTGGTTTGATTTTTCAAAGACGATAAAAAATACGGCAGATACTTGAAGGTATGCTGCCCATAAATTATAAAACCTATAATAATCTCTCTATTTTTACTCATGTAGTTGCATTTGCATAACGCGTAGCGCATAACGCATAACGGTTCTAAATCCGTTACGCGCTGTGCGTTATGCGTTATGCGATCAAATCACCATTTTCCCCTCCAACTTTTCCTTGGCTAAATTCTGCGCCTCTAACAAACTGTCAAAGGTTCCGGCATCAAGCCATTCCCCTTTTACTTCCGCCACTTCCAGCTCGCCTTTTTCCAAATACCAATTATTAATATCGGTAATTTCCAGTTCGCCGCGCTTTGAAGGTTTTAAATTTTTAGCAATTTCCACCACCCGGCTGTCATAAATATAAATTCCGGTCACGGCAAAATCACTGGCCGGATTTTTTGGTTTTTCCACAATGCGTTTGGCTTTTTTCTTGCCATCAAATTCGACCACGCCGAAACGTTCTGGGTCTTTTACTTTTTTGGCGAAAATTTTTCCGCCCTTTTTGAAACTTTTTATTTCTTTGGTAAAATCATCCGCAAAAATATTATCGCCCAAAATCATTACCACATTTTTATTATCGATAAAATTTTCACCGATAATAAAGGCTTCAGCCAAACCTTTCGGTTCGTCCTGGATTTCGTAAGTGAATTTTGCGCCGAATTTCTTGCCCGAACCCAAGAGATTGGAATAATCTCCGGCTCGCTCCGGCGCTGTAATAATCAAAATTTCTTTAATTCCGGCTTTAAGCAAAGTATTTAGCGGATAATAAATCATCGGCTTATTGTAAACCGGTAAAAGCTGTTTGGAAGTAACGTTGGTTAGCGGCCGCAGACGAGTGCCGGCGCCGCCGGAAAGAATAATTCCTCGCATATATATTTTATCTTTTATAATATTGCCTGCGAGCCAATCATTTTTTAAAAGCTTCCGCAGCCGAAATTGCTTGGTTCCCTCTGGGAAATTTCGGCGAGGACGAGAGCGAAGTTCCGCCGCCGGAGCGGAACGAGC
>JGI20214J51650_10001500_pt1 | contig 14818 bp, 8 predicted proteins | sample WetSurMetagenome_FD_51650 | JGI IMG/M metagenome (IMG submission 51650) | reverse complement strand
GATAATGGACAGGGTTTGCAGTTTGGTAAAGAGTATACCTACCGGATAGTTGCTGTATTTCCAAATGGAACAGAGAGCAAATCGTCAAATGAAATTACATCTACACTTGTTTCTGGATTGCCTGTCATTAAAAACGTAACTGTAAAAATCACAAATGCAGTAAACGGCTCTATTTTCCTTGCCTGGAAAAAACCTCAGAGACTCGATACAATACCTGCAAATGGTCCATATGAATATGATATTTACAGAGCTACAGGTGTNGGAGGAACAACCTTTGTGCAGATCTTTTCAAAGCAGACAGCTGATCTCAACGATACTACTTATCTTGATACCTCAATAAACACTGTAACCACCGGCTATATATACAGGATTGAATTGTGGAACAATGCTACCGGTAAAAGATTTCTCATTGGCGACCCTGGGTACGCCTCATCTGTTTATCTGACAGCTGCTCCGGGAGACAAAAAAGTCAGGTTTACTATTACACGTAATGTACCATGGATAAACACCCGATACGATTTCTTCAGATTAAACGATGTAACTAATGCTTATGATTCAATAGGAACAACGAATCAGCTGACTTTTACCGATAACGGCAGGATAAACGGTAACCAGTATTGCTATTATGTCAGATCCACAGGCGGATATCTTGCAAATAACATGCCTAAAAATCTTATAAATTTTTCAGAGATAACCTGTGCCAGTCCCCTTGATAATGAACCTCCATGTATACCTCTGCTGAAAATTACCAGCAAGTGCGACAGCCTTTACAATACCCTTGTCTGGACATCTGATACCGCATGTTTTGCAGATGTTGCAGGTTACAAGATCTATGGCAAATTGAAAACGCAGGAAAATCTATCATTGATCACGACAATCAATGATAAGAACATTATGACTTTCAGGCATTTCCCGGGTGAAACCACTTCAGGTTGTTATGCTATTACAGCTTTTGATAAACAAGGTAATGAAAGCGATATTTCAGGTATGATATGTGTTGGAGATTCGTGCAACTTTTATGAGATTCCGAATGTTTTTACTCCAAACGGAGATAATATAAATGACAAACTGGTTGCCAAAACATCGGGACTTGTCGAAAAAATCGATTTCAGACTCTTTAACAGGACTGGTTTGTTGTTATTCAGGACTGAGAATCCTAAAATCAACTGGGATGGGACATATAAGGGAAATATTGTGTCTCCTGGTGTATACTTCTATCAATGTGATGTTTATGAGAATGACATTTCAGGACAGAAAGTACTTCATCTATCGGGTTTTGTTCATGTTATTTCCGAATTAAATTCAAAGGTAACACCGCAGACCACAAAATGATTTTAAGGAGATGGAAATGAAGAAAATTACTATTTTGTTTTGGATATTGCTTGGGACCTGTTCAGTTTATGGACAGCAGACGATTGATTGCATTCTTAAAGCCAGAGCACTTTCAGAAGCAGGGAAACCTGAGCAGGCAATCGCTTTGCTTAGTCAGGCAATTATTGAAACAAAAGAGAGCAGGCTATTTACTGAAAGGGCTGAAGCAGATATATTGAAAGGTGATTATTCAGGGGCCATCGGCGATTATAATGAAGCAAACAGATTAAATACTTCTTCGGGGGAATTCGGACTTGCCAGAATTTATGCCTTGAAGGGAGATGCAGGTACGGCACTTTATCATCTTGAAATGAGCATGAATTCTTATTATAAGAGGAGCGAAAAGGAAATTTTTCTGGATCCGGCATTCAGTCCAATTGAAAACAGGCAGGAGTGGCGTCAGTTCTGGAAGAAAGAATGGTATAGCAAGACAGAAAAGAGCATATCTGAAATAGAATATTATATATCAGCCGGTAAAATTGAAGACGCAAGGGAAATTGTATCAGATCTTAAAAATAATTCTGACAATGGTCCGGATATACTTTATGCCGAATCGATTGTTAATGTTGCTGCAGGAAAATATTCGGAGGCGATGAAGGTTTTACCAGTTCTGAGTTCTTCAGACCCGGGTAATGAGAAATATCTAAGATTGATCGCAAAGGTTCAGACCGGACTTTCAGACCCGGCAGGTGCATCGCAGACTTATTCGCAACTGATCGGCTCAGGGGTCGCTGATGCAAAGTTACTGATACTTAGAGCAGAATGTTACAAAAAAACTGGTGAGACAGAAAAAGCCATGAACGATATCAGGAAGTATCTTGAAATCTATCCTGAGAACGCAACCGCATTGAGTATGGCTGGTAAATTTGCGGCAATCTCGGGCGATAATATCCAGGCGCTGGAATACTTTTCAAGAAATCTCAAAATTCATCCTAACGATCCTGAGTGTTATGTTGACCGGGCGAACGCCTACTTTATATCAAAGTCGTGGGATTTGGCTATCAGCGATTATAGCATGTCTCTCGATCTTAAACCCTCTGATTCAGATGTTTGGCTGAATAAAGGTATAGCTTTGCTAAATACAGGAAAAGTGGAAGACGCATGTCACGATTTCAGGGTCTCCTTCAGGCAGGGAAATAAACGGGTCACAGATTATATCAGCAGGAACTGTATAAAATAAGCTAATTGAAATCTTAAGACATCCGGGAAAGACGCACGACTCAAGACTCACGACACACGGCAGAAAAACTCAGCCGAAATCTCCCCATCTCCCTTTCTCCCCGACACCCTTTCTTTCCTTTTTCGCCATAGTGCCTTTGCACCTTTGCGCCGTTGTACCTTACCTTATATGCTTCAGTATCCTCTCGAACAGATCGTGGGGTTTAAATGGTTTAAGGACGTAATCATTAATCTTAAGATCCTCAATTTTATCGTGGCTTTCCGACATTATTGCGGCAGTCAATGCAACTATAGGTATATCTTTGATTCTGGGATCTTCTGATTTTCTGATGATCCGTGTAGCTTCGATACCATCCATCACCGGCATATGAAGGTCCATCAATATGAGATCAAAATTTTCTTTCTCAAGTATATCAAGAGCGATCTGACCGTTTTCTGCATGGGTAACCGTTATTCCCCAGCCAATCAGGAATTTGTTGGCAACGAAGAAATTTATTTTATTATCTTCTGCGACCAGGATCTTCTTTCCTTCCAGCCCGCTGAAGTTTTCAGGTATTTCAGCAGATTGAGTCTGGGAGCTCTTTTCGGAAATTCCGAATGTTAATACAAAACGGAATGATGAACCTACCGATGGCTCACTCTCGATAGTTATGGTCCCTCCCTGCAATTCAATGAGTTTTTTACAAATTGCCAATCCAAGTCCGGTACCTCCGAAGTGCCTTGTTGTATCGGCTGATGCCTGAGCAAAACTATCAAAAATTATGGTGTGTTTGTCTTTTGATATGCCAATCCCGGTATCAGTTACAATAAATTCGATTTGCGACTGATTACCGCTCCGGTTTATTTCTTTTACAGTAACCTGGATACTTCCATGAATTGTAAATTTCAAAGCATTCGACAAAAGGTTGGAAAGTATCTGGTTCAGCCTTATAGGATCACCAATAACTTCTGTTGGCAGGTCATTAACTTTCTTAATGTCAAAACTAAGATTTTTAGCTTTTGATCTGAAGGAATATGATCTCATAATCTCATCAAGAAAGTCGCTGAGATTAAATTGAGTTTGCTCGAAAACGATTTTGCCTGATTCCATTTTGTTGTAATCGAGCACATCATTTACCAGAGTAAGAAGGTGATTGCCTGAAAATTTCAGAGCTTTAATATAATCCATTTGATCCTCGCGGGGATTGCCCTGGAGGAGAAGGTTTGTTATACCTATGACTTCATTCAACGGAGTTCTTATCTCGTGGCTCATTGTCGACATGAACAATTGTTTCGACTGGGCTGCATCTTCGGCTTTCTGGCGCGATAAAATAATTTTATCAAGCATCATCCTGCGCTGGATAGCAATTGCAATCTGATTTGCAATAAAGTCCATAATATAAAGATCATCCTGCGAGAATTTATCTTCATTATAATAATCCTGAAGGCACATTACACCTATAGTCTCACTTTCAACATTCAGAGGGACGCCCATCCATACTTTACATGGAGTTCCGATCAGGTCAATATCTCCCGATTCATCAAGTAATTTAAGATCTTTCCCTTTAAGCAGAACGGATTTGTTGTTTCGTATTACCCATCCTGTTATAGTTTTTTTTGTCGGGATTTCATAGAAATTATCCTTTTCGTCAGTGAAGAAGGGCAATGATAAAGTTTCTGAATTCTTGTCGTAGAGTGCTATGAAGAAATTGTTAGTATCCCATATTTTGCTCAATTCGTGAACGATTATGGGATAAATTTCTTTAATTTCATACTGTTTCAGGGCTGCTGTTGATATGTTAAATAAGATCTCCTGCAGAAGCTGGTTCTTCCTTTCTGAAGTAATGTCCCTGTAGATACCCAGATTAGCGACAATTTCGTCATTTATTACTATTGCGGTTGCAATGAGGATAACATGAATGCGGTTTCCGTCTTTATCCATCCGTATGGTTTGTCTGACCTCTTTTTTATTTATTGATGCCAGGTTGTCAATTTTTATCGCTTCCTCCTTCAGATCCTCCGGAACAACAAGATCGTCAATATTTTTATTTNCAGCTTCTTCCATTGTAAAGCCAAAAAGATCTGTAAATTCCCTGTTAATCATGGAAATTATTCCTGAGGTGTCGGTNATTACAATTGCAGCCGGAATTGAATTATATAAATGCTCAAGAAATGCCTTCTCCCTTATTATCTGATTCTCGTATTCTTTCTGCTTACTGATATCGGTAACAACACCTCTGTAACCTACTATCTTGTTGTCGAAGAACAGGGCGAAGGAATGAGTAACAATGGGGACTGGCGTTCCATCTTTTTTTCTGGCAGTATACTCGTTACTTGAGATTTGTCCCTGATATGATAATGATTTAAGATTTTCAATCATTACTTCATGGCTGTCGGGAAATATCTCAGCAATATTGACACCTTTTTCAAGATCATCTTTTGAAAATCCGAAAAAGGTTAAACCCTGCCTGTTAGCGTATAATATTTTTCCGCTGAGATCAACCTCATATACCATCTCGGGCAGCAAATCAGCAAATTTCTCAAATATTACTCCCTGTTTATTATGATCACTTATGATTTTTTGTTGAGTTCCAGGTTCCCAGGTAATAACGAAATTTCCTGAGGTGAGAAGAAATCCCATATAGTAGCCTTCCGAATCATCACCTTCAGGCGAAACTGACAGTTTGTGAGTATCGCCGGTAAGATGCAGGTGACTAAGAAGTTCAATTAACTTTGTGCGGTTACCCAGAGGTGTCTCATCAATATATTTTCCTATTACCTCGTTTTTCTGTATGCATTCAACTTCTTCTACTTTTTTGTTTAAGTCAATGATATAAAATCTGTTATCGTTATCAATGCTAAACAGGGCCAGGTAGCTGCTGACTGTTTCAAATATTTCTTCGAGCAAACTGCCATGACTGTCTTTTATCTTCCTGTCTCTTAATGTATTGGCCTCGATAAAAATTGTAAGAAGATAAATCTCGTTTTCGAGTGGTACAGTATCAGCTGAAAAAAGGTAATGTTTCTCTTCTCCGGTTTTTGATTTAAGAGTGACAGGATAGCCTTTTATGCTTTTAAGTTTGGAAATAAGTTTTATATACTTATTGCTGTCTTCAATATCAGCAAAGATCTGAATATCATCAGAGGTATGGCCGATTATTTCATCTTTTGTGTACCCGAATGATTTACAGAATGTTTCATTTACATCTACATATTGACCTGTATCTAACTTGCTGATTGCCATTAAATAAGATGCCGAATGGAAAATTCTGAAAACTGTTTCCCTTACGATCTCAGACTTTTCANGGTTTTTTGAACGGATCAACTCGAGTTCCTTTTCAAGCCTCTTATTTGTCTCCAACAATTCTAAATAATTCTCTTTATAATCCATCAATCTCGTATTTTCAATTTCATCTTAAAAATAGCAAATATTGAACTATTTTAAGCTATTTCTATGTATTTCTAATTATCGCTATTAATTCCTACTTATTTCTCTTTATTTCTATTTATTTCTNTTTATTTCTTTTTATTTCTTTTTATTTCTCTTTATTTCTGCTTTTGGCAATTTTTCTGTAATAGTTGCAGAAATCGGAAAGTCCGCATTTGTTGCATAGAGGATTTCTTGCTTTACATGTATATCTGCCGTGCAGTATTAGCCAGTGATGAGCTTCATGGATCATCTCAACCGGCAAATGCCGGGTTAGCTGCAGCTCGGCACTTAGCGGGGTTTTAGCATTTTTAACCAGTCCTATCCTGTTAGAGACTCTGAATACATGTGTATCAACTGCCATTACAGGTTTTCTGAAGATCACCGAGGCTATTACATTTGCACTTTTTCTTCCCACTCCNGGCAGACGCTGTAAGAGTTCAGGTTCTGAAGGTACAATGCTTCCGAATTCAGAGACCAGCATTTGCGACATTCCCTTAAGATGTCTTGATTTATTATTGGGATAAGTGCACGATTTAATGTATTCAAATATTTCTTCAGGTTCTGCATTAGCCATAGATTTGGCATCAGGATATTTTGCCATCAGGGAGGGCGTTATTATATTGACCCTCTTGTCGGTGCATTGTGCAGAGAGAATAACTGCAACGAGTAACTCAAATGGATCACTGTAATCAAGTTCAGTCTCTGCAACTGGGAAGATTTTCTGGAAATATTCTATGGTACGATTATATCTATCCCCGATCGTCATAGAGTTCAAATTAATGGTGCAGGTAAGGTAACACTTTTTATCTTTGCACAATATTGATATTTATGATTAGTTATCTTCAGGCGGAAAGCATAGCCCGGCGAATCGGCGACAACCTTCTATTCGAAAATATAAGTTTTAACATCAACAAAGATGATAAAGTTGCCATCATCGCTGTAAACGGGGCCGGCAAATCCTCATTACTCGATATAATTGCCGGACTTGAAAATCCNGATAATGGTTCCCTTAGTATAAAGCGCGGTTTGCAAATTGCATATCTTCAGCAGTCACCTGTACTGAATGAGGCAAACAAAATTATTGATGAACTTTTCAGCACCGACAGCGAACTTGTCAGAGTCATAAGGGAATATGAGGAATGCGTCATCGCAGGTTCCCCTGAGATGCTTCAGAATATGATTCAGAAAATGGATGATCATAAAGCCTGGGACTATGAAGTAGCAGTGAAACAGATCCTGTTCAAACTTAAACTTACCGATCTGAACGCAGTTATAGCTACTCTGTCGGGGGGACAGAAAAAAAGGGTGGCACTGGCTAAAATACTTGTAGAAGATGCTGATCTTCTTATACTTGATGAACCAACAAACCATCTCGATCTCGATATGATTGAATGGCTCGAGGAGTACCTGATTAAATCGAATAAAACACTCCTGATGGTTACTCACGACAGATACTTTCTCGACAGGGTCTGTAATGTTATATTGGAACTTGCCGACAACGAGCTATACAGGTATGAGGGCAACTATGAATATTTTCTTGAAAAAAAACAAAGCAGGGAATATTCGGCGAAGATGAATACGGAGAAAGCCAAAAACCTTCTGAAGACCGAGCTCGACTGGATGAGAAGAATGCCTAAAGCAAGGAGGCATAAAGCAAAATCAAGGATAGAGTCATTTTATGATCTTAAAGAAAAAGCGGCTAACCGCCCTGATGAAAAGAGTATCAATATCAATGTTAATATTTCAAGAATGGGAAGCAAGATTCTTGAGATAAAAAATGTGAGCAAGTCATTTGATGACAAGGTTATCCTTAAAGATTTTACTTATCTCTTCAACAGATTTGAGAAAGCTGGTCTTATCGGAAGGAATGGCACAGGTAAAACAACACTGTTAAATATTATTACCGGACTGACAGAGCCTGATAAAGGTACAATAGAACGTGGTACAACAATTGTTTTTGGGTATTACAGACAACAGGGGATTGAGTTTGATAACGACATGACAGTTATCGATGCAGTAAAAAATATTGCAGAAAATGTTGTAATCAGCGATGGCAGTGTTCTGTCAATTACCCAGTTTATGAATTATTTTTTGTTTCCTCCGGAAAAACAATATACTCTCATCAGAAAATTATCAGGAGGTGAAAAAAGACGTCTCTATCTGCTTACGGTTCTGATGAAGAATCCAAATTTTCTGATCCTTGACGAACCCACAAACGACCTTGATATTCTTACGCTCAACGTACTTGAAGAATATCTTGCAGGCTTTAAGGGCTGCGTAATCGTTGTATCGCACGACCGGTATTTTATGGACAAGGTTGTTGATCATATTTTCGAATATAAAGGAGAAGGCATTATCAAAGATTTTCCCGGAAATTATACTCAGCTCAGGGAAAATCAGAAAGAGATAGAAATACAGGCAGCTAAGTTAAAACCTGCGAAAAATTCAGTCTCAGCTGAATCAAATACAATGCCTTTGAAAAAGGAGAAAAAGCAGGGCCTGACATATAAAGAAAAAAAAGAATTTGAGGAGCTGACAAAGGAAATTGGAAATCTTGAGGCGGAAAAAAAACTTATTGAAAACGAAATGAGCATTGGAGTTATGCGTAATGAGGAATTATTAGTCAAATCAAAAAGACATGGTGAGATAGTTAAATTGCTAGATGAGAAAGAGTTAAAATGGCTAGAATTAAGCGAGAAATGATCAATAGCCTTCATTTCATATAAAAAGAGTTTTGAATTTGGCCGGATTTTATAACTTTAACAATCAATAACTTGTACTCTTGGAAAAGATAGAAATAATTACACCCGGTTACAGGTCGGAAATTCTTATCGGTGAGAAATGGGAATCGGTATCTGTGCTGATNCCGGAAAAAGGAACCGTGATTATTACTGATGACAATGTAAAGAAGCTCTATGGAAGCAGATTTCCAAAGGTTCCTGTTTTTTCTCTATTGCCTGGAGAGCGCAGTAAAATGCTTGAAGTAATTGAAGATATGGCAGGCAAGCTACTTGACGAAGGAACAGATCGGGCTGGATTTATTCTGGCAATAGGCGGGGGAGTGGTTTGTGATTTTGCAGGATTTCTTGCCTCAATTTATATGAGAGGAATAAGGTGCGGATACGTTTCAACTACTTTACTGGCNCAGGTTGATGCGAGTACAGGCGGAAAAACCGGAGTTAACCTGGGAAAGGTAAAAAATATGATTGGCGTTATACGGCAGCCNGAGTTCGTGATATGTGACCCGGTAATGCTTCGGACTCTTTCTGAGGAGGAATATTTATCGGGACTGGCAGAAATGATCAAGACTGCCATTATAGGCGATAAAGAATTATTTGAGCTTATTGAAACCCGTTCAGATGAAATTTTATCAAGAGACTCCGCACTGCTTGAGCAGCTGGTGGCCCGGTCGGTGAGATTCAAAGGATCAGTCGTGACGGAAGATGAAAAAGAGAATGGATTAAGACGCGTCCTCAATTTTGGTCATACTTACGGACATGCTATTGAACTGCAAAAAAATGTCAAACACGGATTTGCTGTAGCTGCAGGAATGGAGATCGCCACTGACTTTTCATTTGAAAGAGGATATATTGGCAGTGAACAAAAAGACAGAATAATTAGTTTACTACGAAGATTTAAACTTATTGGTAAGCTTGAACTTACAGATGATCAGATGAAGAACCTTGTTGTCCACGATAAGAAAAAATCAGGTCACGACATTTACTTTATTTTCACACATGGTATAGGAAAAGCACAGGCTGAAAAGGTTTCTGTCGGCGATGTGCTGGCTTTTTATAAAAGGTTCAGAGATAAAAAAACAAAATTATGAATTCATTCGGTATAGTTTTCAGAGTCAGCATTTTTGGGGAATCGCATGGTACTGCCATTGGTGTAACAATAGATGGGTGCCCTCCCGGAATACCCCTTATATCAGACGATTTTATGGTTGATCTCAGGAGACGCCAAAGCGGGAGCATAGGTACTACCAAGCGTCATGAGCCAGATCTGCCGGAAATACTGAGTGGCGTTTTTGAAGGAGTTACAACAGGCGCTCCTGTTACTCTTATAACCAGGAACAGCGATAAAATCTCCTCGGATTATGATGAATTTAAAAATATGCCACGGCCCGGACATGCTGATTTTGTGTCACAAGTCAAACATTCCGGGTTTTCAGATATGCGTGGAAGTGGTCATTTTTCAGGCCGGATAACTTGGGGACTGGTTGCAGCCGGTGTAATGGCAAAGAAGGTTACCGGAGCTTCACATATCGATGCAAAGCTCATTTCTGCCGGCGGTTCTGAAGATATAGAGAAAGCAATCAATGGAGCTATTGCACTAAATGATACAATAGGAGGCATTATTGAATGCAGGGTTAAAAATCCTCCTCTGGCAATCGGGGAACCGTTTTTTTATTCATTCGAATCAGCTGTGAGCCATATCATATTTTCTATTCCGGCAATCAAGGGAATTGAATTTGGTTCNGGGTTTGCTGCAGCATCTATGAAGGGTTCCGAGAATAATGACCCTTTCATTGATTCCAANGGTAAAACCGCCACAAATAATGCCGGAGGAATCAATGGTGGTATCACCAACGGGAATGAAATAATTTTCAGAATCGTGGTAAAACCTACCTCCTCAACAGGTGTTGATCAGACTACCTTTAATTTCAAGTCGGGTGAGATGGCCACCCTTAAAGTAAAGGGAAGGCACGATACCTGCATTGCTTTAAGGATGCCAGTGATTGTTGAAGCAGCAACCGCTATTGCGATGGCCGATCTGATACTGATTGACAGGGGAATACATGGAGAAAGATGATTGCCTGGTAGTTAAAGGTTACATTTTATTAACGACGAAGTCAAAGACTTCGCCGAGCGAGGGGTGTTGAAAAAGTTGAAATCCATTAACCGCAAATTCCGATAGCTATCGGAACGCAAAGTTTTTACGCAAAGGTCGCAAAGTCCCGATAGCTATCGGGATGAATTATAATATCTTGACTTTGCGTACTTAGCGCCTTCTTAGCATACTTTGCGGTTAAAAANGACTTTTTCAACAACCCCGAAGTCAGGCAATAAGAAATTATTTAATCGACTTAAATACAGGTGCTTTTTACTTTGACCTGATTATCAGTCCTTCAGTAGTTGAACTTGTGATTTTAAATCTGTCATCAATCCTGTCTCCGATCAGCCAGACAATTTTACCGTCCGATTCGAGGATAAAAATATTTTCCTTATCGAATTTTGAATATTTATTATCGATAAAATAATCGCTTAGTTTTTTCATCTGTTTCATCCCAAGAGGATAAAAATTATCTCCGGCTTTCCATTTTCTGATTTTCAGAGGATATGAAATCTTTTGGGAATCGATGAAGGCGATATGAGGATCAGGATTGATTTTAAAAGTTTTGGTGACTCTGACATTTTCAGCTGACGAAATGCCCGGGAAGATACTGAAATCCTGTATGTTATCAATTGAGTATGATATTTCACTATTAATCTCTTCATCTGACACTTCCAGTTCTTTCCTGTTTTTAATGATTCTGTGTGTACCGGTAATGATCTGGCCACCGGTTTTACCCATGATTACTTTAATGAGATCGGGTAACAATGCATTTGTTATTCCGTAGGATTTAAACAATTCAAAAAGAATGACATTATTTTGTAAATGGTTTTTCAGGAGATTTATATCTATTGTAATAAGCTGATTTTTTTGTTTAACCATACCATCACATAAACCTGATATATATTCAGATACAATTTCATTATACCCAGCGAACCTTTCAGCCGTTTCATTAAGGGTTGTCTCAATTGAAGGATTGATCTCTTTGAGTAAGGGGATAATCTGATGACGGATTTTGTTCCTTGTATATTTTGTATCGGCATTTGATCGGTCTTCACGGAATTCAATGTTATGCTGGTTGCGGAATTCTGTTATGGTCTGCCGTGTCGCAAAGAGCAGCGGTCTGATGATCCTGTTGTTCACAGGTTTCATCCCGGCCATACCTGCCAATCCACTCCCTCTTACAAGGTTTATAAGGAGTGTTTCAATATTGTCATTCAGATTATGAGCAACTGCAATTGAGTCGTATCCAAATTCCTGTCTGATCTCTTCGAACCATTTGTATCTCAACTCCCTTGCGGCCATTTGCACAGATAATCCATTCTTTTTTGCAAATGATTTTGTCTCGAATTTTATACAATGAAAAGGGATATTGTGCTCCAAAGCATAATTATGCACGAGCTCCTGATCTTTATCTGATTCGCCTTCCCTGAGGGAGAAATTGCAATGAGCAATACCTATCTTATTGTTAAGGTCGAGAAAGAGCCTGGCCATCACCATCGAATCAATTCCGCCACTTACTGCTAGTAGAATTTTATCTCCTGGCTTTATAATGCTGTTTTCGGATATAAACCTTTTGAACTCATCTAACATACTGGCTGCATTGAAATGCAAAAATAGAAAGAGAGCGGCTCATTACCAAAATAGACAACCTTATTTACATACGATACAGTTTTGGAAGTGACTTCCAAAGAATTTTCAGGCAAAACTATCCTTGGATAAAAATTATTTTAAAACCTGTCTGAGATTCCTCACTTCGTTCGGAATGACATGAAAGTATAAGGTCATGGGGGGGGGCAGAAGTGGTGATTCGCTCATCAAATTATCCTTTATTTCAGCATTTAAAACGCGAATCGCCACTTCTGCCCCCCTTGTTTTACTCAAAATCATTGTCATCCCGAGCGCCAGCGAGGGATCTCCAAATTAAAGAGTGAGTTTTTATAGCACTATAAATTAACTTTATGTTATGGAAAAGACATCGATATTTTGAATGTAGTATCTATTTTCCTGAAAGATATTCAGCAACGCTTTGCTGGGTTTCTTTCATTGCTTTATCTCCTTTGTGCCAGTCGGCAGGACATACTTCTCCGTTTTCTTCAAAAAACTGAAGAGCATCCACCATTCTTATTGTTTCCGAAACACTTCTTCCGAGTGGCATGTCGTTCACGGTCTGATGCCTTACAATTCCTTTTTTATCAATCAGGAATAAACCCCTGTATGCCCTCGGGTCACCATTAAAAGTAACATCTCCCTCTTCTGAGTAGTCATACTCACCTGCCAGAACATCATAGTTTTCCGAGATAGTTTTGGAAAGATCTGAAACAATCGGGTATTTTACTCCCTTTATTCCTCCCTGGTTCAATTCTGTCTGTAACCATTTCCAGTGTGAATGTTTTGAATCAACCGAACAGGCAACCACTGCAACATTTTTTTCTTCAAATTCCTTTAGCCTGTCCTGGAAAGCAAGAAGTTCCGTAGGACATACAAAAGTAAAATCAGCAGGGTAGAAGAAGAACAATACATATTTTTTCCCCAGGTATTGCTCAAGAGAGAACCCTTCAACAATTTCACCGCCATTTATTACTGCAGGAGCAGAGAAAGCCGGTGCTTTTTTTCCAACTAAAACAGCCATTTTTAAATTTAATTTAGTTTAATATTAGTAATTATAGATCATTACATATGATACAAAATTCATAAGATTTTGTTCATTACCTGTATGGAATAATTGCAGGCGCTCCGGGCTCAAAGTTATTTGGTTTAAGAAGTTGCTCCCCTGAAATATTTACAGGTGAGATATTTGAATAGGCCGGTGGGTTAGGAAAATAGCCAATCCGTATCTGAAAAGTATTAAAAACCAGATTGTCATTTCTTATCCTTATACCTACCCCAATACTTGATAATGCGTAACCCTTACCCAGCATCTCAGTTGTACCGGAAAGGAAAGAAAAATCAGTAAATCCAAAAAATGCGAGCCTGAAACCGTAGAAATTGGTATGGCTGAACAGAACCGATTCAAGACTTACTGCTAATCTTTGTGTTCCGTTTATAGAGTCATTACTGAAGCCTGTAAATCCATTATCGTTGAAAAATTTCAGGTATTCATTTGAGTATCTTCCAAATCCTCTGGTATACTGAAAATAGACAAAGTTCCTTATCCGCTCATTACCTAATGTTACAAGGTTTGAAAAATAATTCAATCCAAGCGATAAAACTCCCTGTTCTGTTCTGTTTTTATTTAAAAAGGCAGATAATCCTCCATACAGGTAGAAATACCCAAGAGTCCTATTCGATCGGGCAAAAGATGTTTCACCACCGATATATGTTCTCTGTTTGAATTCATTAAATTCTCTTCCGGCAGTTATCTTGAACAGTGCTCCATAGGGGATATCTTCAGTCCGGCCGTAACTGTAGATCAGATTGGTTTTAGAATATTTTTGTATGGATAATGCAGCCGAAGCCAGAAAGAGCCTGTATTTTTGTAGGTTATAGAAAGATTCTGGTAAGATAACCGGATGAGCGAAGACATTATTATTGGTATAGCGTGCTCCAAGAATAAATCTCGATACAGACTCTCTGTTAATCAGGAATGACCGGGATAACCAATAATCCTGCAAATTGTATTTCAAAGGAGCCGGGATTTTAAGTGTATCAAGATCTTCGGAGGTATACATCATTTTTACGGAAATTCCTCCTGCATATTTTGTTGTTGAACTGATCAGTTTACGGCTGATGTCAAACCCATAAGTTTTTTCACCAAGACCATGAAGAAAGAAAACATTAAGGTTGACGAAAGATTTTGAAATGTTGTTAACCATATAATGAGCACCAAATCCAGGCGAATCGGGCAATGTATTATCGAATGGGACACTCAGTCCGAATTCGTGGCCCATTCCGAAAATGTTTTTTTCAAAAACTGAAACTTCGCCTTTTTTTAACCCATGCCAGGAATATGAGCCTCCCAGAGAATAGACATCCTTGGTATATACAACTATGTCGACTTCCTCATCAGATACGGGTAGTACG
>JGI20214J51650_10001498_pt1 | contig 14828 bp, 14 predicted proteins | sample WetSurMetagenome_FD_51650 | JGI IMG/M metagenome (IMG submission 51650) | reverse complement strand
GCGGCGGCGCCGATCGACGCCGTGGGCGTGACCCTGGTGACCAACGCCATGCGGGCCGTCACCGGCTGGGATACCAGCCTGTGGGAACTGGTGAAGGTGGGTGAGCGCGCCAAGGCGCTGGCTCGCGCCATCAACTGCCGGGAGGGCTTCACGGCCAAGGACGATCGGCTGCCCAAGCGGCTGCACGAGGCCTTCGCCGACGGCCCGCTGAAGGGGGTGCGTGTGGACCCCGAGATGTTCGGCCGCGCGCTCCGGCTCTATCATCAGATGGAGGGCTGGGACACGGAGACCGGCTGGCCGACGTTCGCCAAGCTGGCCGANCTGGGNATCGANTGGGCCGCCAGGCCGGGGGACGGCTGGTAGGGCGCTGGGCGTCAGAGGTCAGACGTCAGCGGTCAGAGGGCAGAGGTCGGGGTACCGCACCGACGGCGGGGTGCGACCCGTGCCGAGATTTGCTTGAATCTGTGTAATCTGNGTAATCTGCGTAATCTGTGGTCAAAATCGGTCCAGGAGAAAGGACTGTGCGGTGCGGCTAACCGGCAAGGTGGCCATCGTGACTGGGGGCGCCCAGGGGATCGGGCGCGGGATCGTGCTGTGCATGGCCAAGGAGGGCGCCGACATCGCCATTGCCGACCTGAAGGTCGACGGGGCCAAGAAAGTCGCCGACGAGGTCGCGGCCCTGGGCCGGAAGGCCATCGCGGTCAAGACGGACGTCACCAAGCAGGCCGACTTTGAAGCCTGCTACGAGCGGGTCAAGAAAGAGCTGGGACAGATCGACATCCTGGTCAATAACGCCGGGACGGCCTGCCAGCCGGGCAATCCCTTCACGAAGAACGTGGAGGAAGACTGGGATCAGGTCTGGGCGGTGAACGTGAAATCGATCTTCTTTGCCTGCAAGGCCATCGCGCCGTACTTCATCGAACGGAAGTCCGGCAAGATCGTCAACATCGCCTCCATCGCCGGGACCATGAACTCACCCAATATGCCGCCCTATAGTGTTTCGAAGATGGGGGTGGTGACCTTCACCAAGATCGTGGCGAAGGAGATGGCCCAGCACAACGTGAACGTGAACGCCATCTGCCCCGGCATCCTGTGGACCCAGTTCTGGCACGAGACGGGCGAGCGGCTGGCGAAGGCGGGCGGACCCTTTGCGGGCATGGCGCCGCGCCAGGTATTCGAGAACCGGGTGAACGCGATCATCCCCATGAAGCGGGAGCAAACACCGGAAGACATCGGCAATGCGGCCGTGTTCCTGGCCTCGGACGAGGCGCGGAATATCACGGGGCAGGCGCTGCATGTGGACGGTGGCGTCGTGATGTAACAGGCTGCTGAAAAAGGCCCATCTGCGGCGTTGGTTTGCCTCGGCGCTCGCTGCGACGTACCTCCAGTACGTCTCGCTCGACCTCCGGCAAACCGCCTTGCATCTGGACCTTTTTGAGCAGCCTGGAGGCAGCGTGGTTGTGCCAAGCCTGATATGACGAGGGATGTTGGGAGAGCGGGGTTCCGGGTGGGGTCGGAATCCCGCTTCCGTTTTGGCAGGCGAAAGGAGACGGTCATGGCGATACGCGAGGAGTTGCTGCGGGAAGTCGGTGAACTGGCCCACCAGAATGAGAAGACCTACTTCGGTTGAACGCAGGCTGTGCTTGCGGCTCTGCAAGCCAAGTTGGGTGGGATCGATGACCATGTCTTCAAGGCGGGGAGCTGCCTCTCGGGCGGCGTCGTGGGGCGCGGCGAGACCTGTGGCGCGCTGACCGGCGGCATGCTGGCCATCGGCAACGAGGTCGGCCGCGAGCGGCTGGAGGACATCCCGCAACTGCGAAAAGCCCGCGACATCGCCACCGAGCTGTACCTCCGCTTCCAGGAAGAAGTCGGCCACACGCTCTGCGGCGAGATCCACACGCTCAAGTTCGGCCGCACCTACCGCCTGTACGATCCGGTGGACCAGAAGGCTTTCCACGAAGCGGGCGGCCACGGCGACACCGGCTGCCCCCTCGTCTGCGCCGCCGCCGCCCGGATCACCGCGGACATCGTCCTGCGGCTGCGGGGGAATGCATAGGGAACGCTGGATCTCGGATTCGACCGAACGACCCGGCGCTCGACGGAGTCCGTGAACAGGGGCGGAGCGTCCCCAAAAGGGGAGAGGCGAGAAGTTGAGAACAGGATTGCAGAATTTCAAGCAGTTACGCGTTTAAAGGTGTCCGGTACCCTTTTTCTGGTTGCCACCGCGCCTGGAGACAAAGGGCTCTGGTTTAAAGATGAGTGATCTTGACGCTTTCATCTTGGGAATGCCGAAGGCCGAACTACACGTGCACCTTGAGGGGTGCCTTGAAGCGGAACTGATGGTGGACCTGGCCGTGCGGAATGACCTGACCCTCCGGGGGAAATCCGCTGAGGAGTTGCGGGCTGCGTACCAGTTCACGAACCTGCAGGCATTCTTGGACCTGTACTACGCAGGGTGCCGCGTGCTCGTGCAGGAGCGGGATTTCTATGACCTCGCCCGGGCCTATCTGAGTCGCGCACACGCAGACGGTGTCGTTCGCGCGGAGGTGTTCATTGGACCGCAGAGTTTCACTGACCGCGGGGTGGGCATGGCGACCATCATGACCGGTGTGTTGGCGGCGATGGACGACGCCGCTCGGGAACACGGCATCAGCGTGGGCCTGCTCGTCAGCGCCCAGCGGCACCGCAGTGAAGCGGAGGCGCTGCAACTGCTTGAGTCGGTCCGGCCATGGGCGCACCGCATCTTAGGGTTTGGCCTGGGGGGAGCGGAGNTCGGAAACCCTCCCGCGAAGTTTGCGAACTATTTTCGCGCCTGCCGTGAGCGGGGGTTCCGGGTGACGGCCCATGCGGGAGAAGAGGGGCCGCCCTCCTATGTGCGCGAGGCGGTGGACGTTCTCAAAGTGGACCGAATTGACCACGGGAACGCCAGCCTGCAAGACCCGGAACTCGTGCGGGAATTGGTGGAGCGGAACATCCCCTTGACTGTCTGTCCGCTTTCAAACCTGAAGCTGCACGTGGTGCCCACACTCGAGGCACACCCGCTGCGGGCCATGCTAGACGCTGGCTTGCGGGTAACAGTCAACTCCGATGACCCTGCGTACTTCGGAGGGTATGTCAGCGAGAATCTGCTCCGATGTCAGCGGAGCTTGGGGTTGTCCATGGACGACATTGCGACCCTAGCGCGCAACAGCTTTTCTGGCGCGTTTGTTCCCGCCACCGAAGCGGCCCAAGGCATTTCGTTGGTGGAGGCGTATTGCGAGACATTTCGGCAGACCCCCCAGGCGTAATGCCGACCGGCCGACAGTAGTCCGGGACACTGGCAAATAGCGCAATCCATGGTACGCGCCCACCCATGCCGCGCCAACCCGGCCTCGACGCCTCGGGCGTCCTCCATCACATGATGATGCGCGACCCCAAGCTGCGTGCCATCTTCCCTGAGGAACCGGATCGCACCGACATCCTCGTCCGTCTGGCCGGTCTGGTCGAAGCGGGGCCTCTCACGGTGTACGCGTGGGTTCTTCTCCCGAACCACGGCCACCTCCTAGTCCGGACCGGGACGTGCCTGAGCGTGGGCGATGCGGAGCTGCCCCGTCCCGCCTTGCGGAGCCATCCCGCGAGGGGGGATTCTGTTTTTCGCGAGCTTGCCAAGCAGCGGACCTTGCGGTAGGCTGCTACCACGGATAGCGGAAACCGGCGGACGTGGCGTCTGCTGAGTAGGTGGCGGCGATTCGGGGGACTTCGGAGTCGGCAGAAAACCAGACATGCAGAGCGTGTTGCGCCTCCTGGCGACGATCTCAGAGGAAACGCACATTCCGATCTTGCTGATCGGTGGCTACGCTCTCCAGGCCTATGGCGTATCGCGGCAGACCGTGGACGTAGACGTTCTTGTCTCGGAAGCTTATGCGGGAGGTGTGGACACGGCGCTGCAGCGGGCAGGGTACGCGCAGGTGGTGCGCTCCGAGATCTTCGCGCGCTATCGGCATCCGTCCATCGTCTTGGCGGACGTGGATGTTCTGGTTGTGGACGACGACACGGCGAAGAGGATGTGCGAACGGGCCACGCCATATGTGACGGGAGAGACGACGTATCTCGTTCCCGCCCTCCCTCACCTCATTGCGATGAAGTTACACGCGATTCGAAGCAATCCCCAGCGAGAGCCGCGGGATTTTTCCGATATTGTCGAGTTGGTCCGCGCGAACCCCGTGTGTCTCACCAAACAAGAGCTACGCGGTCTCTGCGCGAGGTATGGGCCGGAAGCCATGGAAGAAAAACTCGAGGCGGTCCTGTGGAAGACACTCTGAAACTGCCGACCGGCAATATCCCTCAGCTACCTCCGAAGAACATTCCAGCCGACATTCTCGAGGCCTGGCGAGCGGAGTGGCGGCTCGACATGTACCGCCACGGTTTCCTGGCGAAGATTCTCGACGACCCCAACCGGATACCGCGAGGACCCCGATTTCGTCTTGTTGATTAGGCAAGCGTCCTTCACTCGTTCAATGCGGCGATCACTACTCGCGCCCTGCCGCCTGATCGCTCGCATGTCGGCCGGCTATGCCGCTGCCCGCGTCTGCGGTGTTGAACTGCGACACCTTGCCGCTTGTGTCTTTTGCAGACCTGCGTTAGTCTCCGGCTGCTCCGGCTAGGGCCCCAGCACCTGCGGCCCTGCTCGCCGCGAGTTATCTTCCAACAAAGGGAGGATCCGATGGCAAAGATCGAGCCCTATTGCGCGAAAGACGTCTTCAACCCGCCGGCATACTCCCAGGCCGTGAAGGTTACCGGAGCCCAGACGATTCTGTTCCTGTCGGGGCAGGTGGCCTACGACGAAAAAGGGGGCCCGGCGCACCGGGGAGATATCGTGGGGCAAGCCCGGGAGGTCTTCCGGGCCATCAAGGCCCAGGTGGAGGCAGGCGGCGGGACGCTGGCGAACGTGGTGAAGCTGAATACCTACCTGACCGACATTCGGCATCGTGCCGAGATCGTCCCGGTCCGGGAGGAGTTCTTCGGCAAGAAGTTGCCGGCTTCGACGCTCGTCGGCGTGGCAGCGCTGGCGCACCCGGACTGGCTGATCGAGGTGGAAGCGATCGCTGTCGTGTAGCGCGGCTGGACTCCAATTTCGAATTTCGAAATTCGAATTTCGAAATGGTGGAGCCGGATGATGTCTTGGCGGGCTATCGGAGCGGTCCATGGCAAGGCTGTATCTGGGATTTCTGGCGTCGCATGGCGGAAGCAACATGCAGGCGATCATCGACGCCTGGTTGGCGGGGCAACTGGATGCCGTGCCGTGCGTGGTGATCAGCAACAACTCGGAGGCGGTGGCGCTCGAACGCGCGCGGAAGGCGGGCATTCCCCGCTACCACATCAGCGGCAAGACCCACCCGGGGGAGATGGAGGATCAGGCGATCCTTCGCACGCTTCGCGCGCACGACGTGGATACGGTCATCCTGGCGGGGTACATGAAGCGACTCGGCCCGCTGACCCTTGATGCGTATCGGGGCCGCATCCTGAACATCCATCCCGCGCTGCTGCCAAAGTTCGGCGGGCAGGGGATGTACGGGAAGCGGGTACATGAGGCCGTGTTGAAGGCAGGCGAGAAGGTCACGGGAGTGACGGTCCACGTTGTGGACGAATTGTATGATCACGGCCGCATTCTTGCGCAGTGCGAGGTACCGGTACTGGCGGGGGACACGGTCGAGCCCCTGGCCGAGCGGGTTCTGCGGCAGGAGCACCGACTGTACGCGGATACTCTGCGACGGATTGCCGTGGGAGAGATCGCACTGGATTGAGCGAAACGGACAACATTCGGCCTGATAACCCCGACGAAATTTCGGACAGAGGAGCCTAACCATGAGCATGGACGCCGCATCCCCGGCCTGCAATCCTGGGTTTCTGGACACGATGACGTGGGACGAGCCGCGCGCCGCCCGCCTGGGCGGGCAAGCGATCCGGGACGGCCGGTTCGCCCGGCTGGCCGCCGCCGCGGTCGCTGGGTATCCGGACAGCGCCCAGGCGCTGGATCGGCTGGTGCGCGCGGCGTCCAGGCCGCCGCTGACCTTGGTGCCGGCCTCGGTCTGTGCGCATCCTCGATACGGTCTTTTTCTGATCGGCATCCTGGCGGACGGCCAGCGCGTCTTCGTGGTGGTGACGGGGGCCGCCGGCGCTCCACCCCGCGGGTTCGGAAAGCCGCTGGCGACGGTCGGGCACGACGTGGCCGGCCGCTGCGGCACGGTGTGCCTCTATCCGGTGGACCTCCTGCGCCTCCGTGCTTTCCTGCACGACATCGCCCCGGCGTACGCCCCGGCGGTTCCGGACCGGCCGGGCCTCGGCATCGGGTGCCGGATGGGCGTGCTGGACGTCCCGGTGGCGCTCCAGGCGGTGAAGCGATTCGACCTGTGCGCGGCCGTCATCCAGAGTTCGGTGTATCGCGAACTGGCGCCGCTGGCGGATCTCACGAGGCTGCCGCTGCCCCAGATCGATCTACCAGGGGTGGGGCTGGTGCCTCTTGGGCACACGGGCATGTCGATTACCGGCCAGTTCGTGGCCATGACGCTCGCGCGAATCATGCTCGGCGACCCAACGCCCATCGCAGTGGATGCGGACCATCTGCCACTCCGGGCCGCCTCGGGGGCGGGGCAGAAGCTGGCGCGCCGGCTCATCCGGGAGGCGGCGGACCGAAGCCTCTTCACCCTGGATCCTCACTTCTGCTTCTACGGCGGCGATCCGACGTTGATGGCAGCCATCGGGGAGGGGCGGGTTGCGGACGTGGAAGCGGCGTTCCGCGCGCGGTTCTCCCCCGGCGCGCGGAAGGACTTGGCGGCGCGGTACGTGGGGAAGCGGTTCCGGATTCCGGATCCGGCAGGCCGGAAGGACCAGGTCATTAACATGAGTGCCTCTGAGTTGGCTGACTGCGCCTTGCGCTTCCAGGAGCCGCTGGACGCCATCGAGGATGCTTGCGTGGAGATCCGGCGGGTCAAAGGCGGGACACCGTTTGCTATCGAGGTGTCGGTGGACGAGGTCCCCGGGATGAGCGAGCCGCATCACTTCTACTACTTGTGCGCGGAACTCGCGCGCCGGAACATCCGCGCGTTCTCGCTGGCGCCCGGCCTCGGCTTCAGCAAGCTGGACGTGGATGTGAAGGATCCCGAGGGGGCGTTCGCGACGCGGGTCCGCATCCTGGCGGGGATCAGCAAGCACTTCGGCGCCGTGATGGGCATCCATTCCGGCGACGGCAAGAGCGTCCCGACGCGGCGCATTCTCGCCAAGGCCACGGGCGGGAACTTCTGGTACAAGATCTCGCCGGATCGGCAACGGAACTTCTTCCGATCGCTCGGCATGTCCCCATCCGGGTCCGAGGGGCGGCAACTCTTCCACGAGACGTACCGGAGCGCGCTCGCCCGGGTGATCAGGCTGGTGGCGGGCGATTCCGACGAGACCGCGCGGGTGGCGCGGCAGACCCTGGCGGTCGTGGCGACGGGTCGAGGGCTCTCGCGGGAGACGGCGCGCGAGATCACGGGACTCCTCCGCGCGCCGCGGGCTCCACGCGCGGCCGCCTGGCAGGCGCTGGCGAAGCGGACGGCCGCGGCCTCGAGCCGGCAGGTGCCCGGGGATCCCGAGGATCACATCGTACACGACTACGCCTTCGCGACGGCGAGCGAGCGGGATGCGCGCGGTCGTTTCCGGCTTCGTGGGCGGTTCTTCGCGCTGTCCGACGAGGCGCTGACGATCTATCACCGGTTGGATGCGGCGTATCTGACGGGCCTGACGAAATCATTGGGGCTTGGGCGATAGGCGGCGGAGAGCCGAGAGCTGAGATCTGAGAGCGGAAAGACGGAAGAGCGAATCGAANAGTTGCGGGCGGAGGAACCATGCGAGTTCTCGTCACNGGTGGTGCGGGATTCATCGGGTCGCACATCGCGGATGCGTATCTGGCGGCGGGCTACACCGTCGGTGTGGTGGATAACCTCTCCACGGGCTCCGCGGAAAATCTGGACCCCGGTGTTCGCTTCTGGAAGGCGGACATCCGCGACACGGCGATCGACTCTATCCTTGCCGAGTTCCGACCCGACATCGTCAGTCACCACGCCGCGCAGATCAGTGTGTCGGTCTCGGCGCGCGACCCGCGGGGCGATGCCGAGATCAATATCCTGGGGACGTTGAACCTTCTGGAGGCGGCGGTCCGCCATCAGGTCCAGCGGGTGATCTTTGCCTCGACGGGTGGCGCCATGTACGGCGAACAAGAGGCGCTGCCGACCGGGGAATCCGTCTTTCCTGAGCCGGTAAGCCCCTACGGTGTTGCCAAGCATTCGGTGGAGAGATATCTGCACGCCTTTCAGTATATGCACGGCTTGCGTTCGGTCGTCCTTCGGTATGCCAACGTGTACGGGCCGCGCCAGAATCCGCACGGGGAGGCCGGAGTCGTGGCCATCTTCTGTAGCGGCCTTCTGGGCGGGAAGACGCTGACGGTGTATGGCGACGGCGGCCAGACCCGCGACTACCTATACGTCGGAGACGTGGTGCGGGCCAACCTGCTGGCCACCACGGCGCCGCTGGAGGGACGGGTTCCCGTGATGAACGTGGGGACCGGGGTCGAGACGTCGGTGAACGACCTCGTGGGCCTCCTCGGCGCCGCAGCCGGTTCTCCCCTGCGGGTGGAGCACGCGCCTCCTCGTCCTGGAGAACAGCGTCGCAGCGCGCTGGACGCGGCCCTGGCCGCCCGCGTTCTCGGCTGGCGGCCGGGGACCGACGTGCGGGCGGGCCTGGCGCAGACGCTCGACTGGTTCCGCCAGCGCACCGGCGGGGCTGTGAAGCACTGAGGCGGGACCGCGGGTCGGCGCGCGGCCGGTTTCGGTCGCTTGCCGGTTTTCCTCGCGAGGTGTATTCATGCATCCGTACGCGATTCACCTCTTCGTCTGCACCAGCGGCGGAACCTGCCCGCATCAGGGCGCGGCGGAGGTGCATACCTTCCTGCGCGAAGCCGTCCTCGGCGCGAAGCTGAAAGCCACGGTTCGGGTGAATCATGCCGGCTGTCTCGACCAGTGCGGTCACGGGCCCATGCTGGTTGTCTATCCGGAGGGGGTTTGGTACTCCCACGTGACCGTGGAGGACGTGAAAGCTATCTTCACCGAGCACATTCTGGGCGGCCGACCCGTGGAGCGTCTCCGGTTTGTGCCGCCAGGGCCGGGTGCGCACAAACTCTCGCGGGATTCGGACGGGAAACCGGTCGAACGCTGCACCTTCTGCCGTGGCGGACACGCGATCACCGCAGGATATGCAGGAGGGTGAAGAAGAAGTCCGGAATGGGGAGTGCGGAATTGTCGTGGCGTCCTGTCGTATGGCAGACCGCAGGCCATGATTCCGCACTCCGCATTCTCTATTCGGCATTCGATTGCTCTAACGGCCGCTTTCCGATAGACTCCCGCCAACCCCAAGGACGAACCACCCTCGTGCGTGGGTCGCAAGGAGGGCGCCGGTGAGCGAATCCGGGCGGCGGGCCCCGATCGACGTCTTGATCGTCGGAGCCGGGATGCACGTGAGTGGTCGGGGTACCCCCACCTGCGGGACAGTCCTGCCCGCCGTCGTCCAGGCGCACCGGGACGGCCTGGTCGGTCGTATGGCCGTCGCCGCGACCAGCGCGGCGTCGGTCGATGCCTTCAACGAAAAACTGACGCTCCTCAACCAGCGACTCGGAACCACGGCCCGCTTCGAGGGGTACCCCGCGGGCGGGACTCACCCCGACGCGTGGCAGGAAGCCCTGGCTGGGCTCGGGCCGCGGGCCTGCGCGATCATCGTGGTTCCGGACGATCTGCACGCACCGATCGCGACCGCGGCCATCCGAAGACGGCTCCCCGTGCTCGTGGAAAAGCCNCTCACGCCGACCCTCGCGGAGGCGCAGGCCCTGCTTGCGCTGGCGCAAGCGATGGGTGTGTACGGAGCGGTCGACTTCCACAAGCGCTGGGACCTGATGAACCTGAAACTCAAGGAGACGGTCGAGGATGGGCGGCTGGGTGCGCCGCTCTATGCCACGGTGGAGTACAGTCAGCGGCGGGTGATCCCCGAGATGGTTTTCCGCGCCTGGGTGGAAAAGACCAACCCGTTTCAGTACCTCTGCGTGCATTTCGTTGACATCCTGATTTTTGCATTGCGCGCCGNGCCGCGTCGGGCGATGGCAGTGGGGCAGCAGTGCTACCTCCGATCCCAGGGTATCAAGACCTACGATGCGGTGCAGGCCTGCATCGAGTGGAGCCTTCCCGGGGCGAGCGCCCCGTTTGTCTCGACGTTTGCCGCCAACTGGATCGACCCCAACACCACCTCGGCGTTATCCTACCAGTCGTTGAAGGTCATCGGGACCGAGGGCCGCTTCGAGAGCGATCAGCGTGACCGCGGCCTCGAGGTGATCACGGGGGCGGGTGGCATCGAGACCCTCAACCCCTATTTTACTCAGAGTTATCCGGTCGGGGACGGGACGCGCCGCGAGTACCGGGGGTACGGTATCGACAGCGTCCGGACCTTTCTGGAGGATGTTCGCGATCTCCATGATGGGCGGATCGCGCCGGCCGATCTGGAGCCGGTTCGTCCCACTCTAGGCCAGGCACTCGCCTCCACCGCCGTGGTCGACGCCGTCAACCAGAGCCTGGTGAGAGACGGCGCCTGGATCACGATCGAACCGCTTTCGTAATGGAACGCGCCGGCCGTGAAGCGGCCGCCGACGTCGCCGACCTGCCGCAGTGCCGGAAGGAGAGCCGTGATGCCTGAGACCAAGGTCGTGTTGTCGGAGAAGGACCTTCCGGCACAGTGGTACAACCTCCAGGCGGACCTTCCGTCGCCGCTTCCGCCGGTCATCCACCCGGGGACGATGCGACCGATCGGGCCGGACGATCTGGCGCCGCTGTTTCCCATGGGCCTCATCGCGCAGGAGGTCAGCCAGGACCGTTGGGTCGCGATTCCCGAACCGGTCCGGGACATTTACCGGCTCTGGCGTCCCACGCCGCTCTACCGGGCCCACCGGCTGGAGCAGGCGCTCCAGACGCCCGCCCGCATCTACTACAAGTGGGAAGGGGTCAGCCCGGCAGGNAGCCACAAACCGAACACGGCCGTTCCTCAGGCGTATTACAACCAGTGCGAGGGCGTGAAGCGCCTCACCACGGAGACGGGCGCGGGCCAGTGGGGGAGCGCCCTGTCGCTGGCATGCAGACAGTTCGGCCTGGAATGCAAGGTGTACATGGTCAAGATCAGCTTCCAGCACAAGCCGTACCGGAAGATGATGATGGAGGCCTGGGGGGCGACGGTGGTGGCCAGCCCCAGTCCGGACACGCAGGCCGGCCGGGCCGTCCTGGCCAAGGACCCGGCGTCACCAGGCAGTTTGGGCATCGCGATCAGCGAAGCGGTCGAGGACGCCGCCACGCGCGGGGACACCAAGTATGCGCTGGGCAGCGTCCTGAACCACGTCCTGATGCATCAGACGGTCATCGGCCTGGAGACGAAGCGACAGTTCGAACTGTTGGGGGAGTACCCGGACATCCTGGTGGGATGCGTCGGGGGCGGAAGCTCCTTCGGGGGATTCACCTTCCCCTTTGTGCAGGACAAGCTGACGGGCAAGGCGCCGAATCTCCGGATCGTGGCGGTGGAGCCTACGGCGTGCCCCAGCCTGACCAAGGGGCAGTACCGCTACGACTTCGGGGACACGGCGGGCACCACCCCGCTGATGAAGATGTACACCCTGGGCCACTCGTTCATCCCGGCGCCGATACACGCTGGCGGCCTCCGGTATCACGGGATGGCACCGCTGGTCTGCGCCCTCTACGACCAACAACTCATCGAGGCGGTGGCGGTCCCCCAGAATCCGATCTTCGAGGCGGCGTTGCAGTTCGCCCGGACCGAGGGGATCATCCCTGCGCCGGAACCATCCCACGCCATCCGGGTCGTGATCGACGAAGCGATCCGCTGCCGCGAGCGGGGCGAGCGCAAGACCATTGCCTTCGTCCTCTGCGGGCACGGCCACTTCGATCTGGCGTCATACGAGCGGTACCTGACCGGCCAACTGGAGGACTTCGCGCTGCCCCAATCGGCCATCGACGAGGCGCTGAGCCTGGTGCCGAACGTAGAGCTGAGAGCTGAGGGCTGAGAGCTGAGAGCCGTGGAGGAGGTGTCGAGTGCTGGCGGAACGCGAAGTCGATCAGTCGACGGGTCAACTCGCGAACTTGGTTTTCCCAATTGACCTGTTGACTCTTTGACGAATTGACGTGTCGCGCGGCGACGCGAGGAGCCATCCATGGCGGAAGCCGAGAACACGCTGGCGGTCTTCATCGATTTCGAGAACCTGGCCCAGGGTTTCAAGCACGGCAAGGAAGATTTCGACATCACCCGGGTCCTGGAGCGGCTGGTGGAAAAGGGTAAGGTCATCGTCAAGGTGGCCTACGCGGACTGGAGTCGTTACGCCAAGTACAAGCAGGAATTGCACGAGTCCGCCATCGAGTTGATCGAGATTCCCAAGCGCTCCATGACCGGCAAGAACTCTGCCGACATCCGCCTGTGTGTGGACGCCATGGACCTCTGCTACGCGAAGGAACACATCGACACCTTCGTGATCGTGTCCGGGGACAGCGACTTCTCCCCGCTGGTCTCCAAATTGAAGGAGAANGGCAAACGTGTGATCGGTCTCGGGATGAAGAACTCCACCTCGGCCCTGCTCAGCGATAACTGNGACGAATTCGTTTTCTACGAGAGTCTGGGGGCGAGCGAGCAGATCACGCCACCGGGCGTCCAGGACATTCCGAAGGAGAAACGAGAGGCCTTCGAGCTCCTCTTCGACACCATCGTCGGCCTCGTGCGGGAGAACAAAGAAATCCTGTGGTCGTCAATGGTGAAAGACACCATGAAGCGGAAGCGGCCGGCCTTCGCCGAGCGGGCATATGGCTACCGGTCGTTCAGTGATCTGTTGGAGGACGCGCAGAAACGCGGCTTCATCACGCTGCGGACCGACCCGACCAGCGGGACGTACGTGGTGGTCGGGTTTGCGAAGGCCGGGCGCTGACGGGGAGCGACCGACGAATAGGGGCAGGGATGCAGCCGGGAAGGTGTCGGCGGACAAAGGTGATTTTCCGCTTGAATGACGCCTCCGGGTCCTGCTAGCCTTCCGTTGGAACGGGGCGATTTAGGGAGACAGGGAAAGGAGCGCACAATGAAGCGATGGTGGGTTCTTGGAGCGGCGTTGCTGGGTCTGACGTTGGCGACGGGGGTGGCGGCGCAGCAAAACGTCCTGGTACTGTACGGAAGCCCGGATCGGGACTGGGTGGCCGCAATCGCGAACAAGTTCGAGAAGGACACGGGCACCAAGGTGCAGTGGATTCGGGCCAGCAGCAACGAAATGTACGCCAAGATCGAGGCGGAGAAGGCGAACCCCCAGGGCGACGTATGGTTTGGCGGCACGGGCGACCCGCACTTCGCGGCGGCCGAGGCGGGGCTGACGGAGCCGTACTGCCCGAGCAACTTCGGGGAACTGCGCGAGTGGATGCGCGACCCCATCGGCAATTGCCGCACCATCGGTCTATATGCCGGGCCGCTGGGGTGGGCGGTCAACGAAGGCGTCCTGAAGAAGATGGGCAAGCCCATGCCGCAGACCTGGGATGACCTCGCCAAGCCGGAGTACAAGGGCCTGATCGCCATCTCGAACCCCACGACCGCCGGAACCGCCTACACGGCCCTGGTGTCGATACTGCTCCTGAAGGGAGAGGAGAAGGGGTGGGAGTACCTCGCGAAACTGCACAAGAACGTCGCTCAGTACACCAAGTCCGGGTCCGCGGCCGGACAGCTCGCCGGACAGGGGGAGGTCGCCATCGGCGTCGTGTTCCTGCACGACGCGGTGATGTTCGCCGAGGAGGGTTTCCCGGTGAAGCCGGTCGCCCCGGCGGACGGCACCGGTTACGAGATCGGCGGTATCAGCCTCATCAAGGGTGCGCCGCACAAGGAGAACGCCAAGAAGTTCATCGACTGGGCCCTGACACCGGGGACGCAGGCAATCGCCAAGGACTTCCGTTCGTTCCAACTCCAATCCAACAAGAAGACCCCACTTCCGTCGGTGGTCATCAAGCACGGGATGGACTTCGAGACCGTGAAGACCATCAATTACGATTTCCTGTGGGCCTCGAAAAACCGGGAGCGGATCATCAAGCGCTGGTCGGAGCAGATTTTCTCGCAGGCACGGTAACGATACGGAAGCGATCAGTGATTAGCTATCAGCGGTCAGCTCGGCTGCGAGACCGAGCGCCGGGCTGACTGCTGCTGGCTGGTCCCTGACGACTGACGGTTTCGTCTGGAGTTCAGATGACCGCTGTCCGCAATCCGGCATGCCTATTCGGCGGCCTCGTTCTCCTCGTGACGACCATCGCCGTACCCTTCGTGTCTCGGCAAGGGCAAGTGCTATCCATCGGGTGGGCCGATTTCGCGCTGACGCCACTGGCCTTGGCCGGCCAGTATCCNGGATTCTGGCTTCTGATCGGGCTGGCGGTGGCGTGGGTGGCGCTGGGGTTGCTGTGGCGGGACCGTCCGGATCGTCCGGCGCTCTGGGGCGGGGTGGTCGGGTGCGTTCTCGTCGTCTGGCTGACGGTGGCCGCCGGGAGCAAGCCCTACGCCTTCGGGTTGGGCAGCCTCCTGGCCATGACCGCGTGCCTCCTGGTGCTCTCCTACGGTTTGTCCCAGGGGGGCTACATCCGGGCGGACACCTTCGTCGCGGCGAGCATCCTGCTGCTGGGCTTCTTCGTCCTGCTCTTCATCATCTACCCCATCCTCGCGGTGCTCCAACACAGCGTCATGGATGGCCAGGGCGCGTTCCATCC
>JGI20214J51650_10001497_pt1 | contig 14842 bp, 16 predicted proteins | sample WetSurMetagenome_FD_51650 | JGI IMG/M metagenome (IMG submission 51650) | reverse complement strand
CACCTCTTAAATCATATTTTGAAAGGTGTTGGTTAGAGCAATCCCGAGGACTCGGGATTAATCCGTGGGTCGTAAGTTCGAGTCTTACCTGGGGAGCTCGTAATGAAATGAAGATTCCGCTTTGGTATTCAACGGGAGTAATTTTGAAAAGAGACTGGATAACAAGGGTATAAAAATTTGTACCGTGTTAAGATAATGTTGAACATCTTATCTGGTTTTCGTAATTTTACTTCAGAGGAAATCATTAAAACATATAAATTATGATAAAGCTATATTTGATTGCCCTACCGACTTTTTTTGTAATAGACATGGCCTGGCTTGTTCTGGTTGCAAAAAAATTCTATCAGAGGCAAATTGGCTTCCTGATGAAACCAGATATTAATTGGGTTGCAGCTATTATATTCTATTTATTGTTTATTGCAGGCCTCGTTATTTTCGTTATTTCGCCGGCAGTTGAGAAACATTCCTGGACAAATGCAATAATATATGGTGCATTATTTGGCCTGATAACCTATGCAACTTACGATTTGACAAACCTGGCCACCCTGAAAGACTGGCCATGGCTGGTTACTGCCGTTGATCTGGTATGGGGGACTGTCCTGGCCGCATCCATATCAGTTATAACATATTTTATCGCAGTCAGGTAGAGCGCTAAGCAGGATCTGCCAGGAGTGATATTCTGTTAATACAGGATAGAGCTGGAACATTCCTGAAAAAGTATTGCTATCAGATACTTGTAATTTTCCTTTTAGGGGAATAAAAAAATCCCGGTCAGGGCCGGGATTATAGTTAAAAAATTAATCCTTTGGGGAAGCAGGTAATTCACGCCACCACTGCACGCACACCAAAGTACTGAAACAGATTCAATATCCTTGAAAGAGGCATTGATTCATCCATGGAATAGCATAATTTATCACCCTGGTATACATAATAGCAATAATAAGGTGTTTCAGCATCGAAACGATAATAACGGAACAAGCCAAAGTCCTCCCGAACGCTCAGCAGTTGCATGAATTCCTTTCTGCCTGAAGGTTCTCCCTTACTGTAAAGGTCAAGCTTCCTGAAAACCTTTCCTTCCTGCGAATACGCTATTACCTGCGCCAGGGGCATTGTGACCCTGGTGCCATCCTGCATAACAAGCAATGCCTTTGAATTTTTTATTTTTACCACTTCACAATTAGTCCTGCCCTCTTTGGTGCTTACCCAGGATTTGGCTGAAGCTGTTGCAGTCGTTATAAGGCAAAACGCTATTGCCACTAAAATTGATAATGCTTTTTTCATAATCGGGTCCTCCGAATTTTAAGTTAAAGTCAGATAATTATTATACTGACAAAATTATGAGAGGTTTCAGGAATCACTGTCACACTGTGGTAATCAGTTGTCATAAACTGTTACAGGATTGTAAAATCTTATAACCAATTATAAAAATGGAGAGAAGGTACCTGGTGTCCTTAAAAAAACAGGTGAGTGCCGAAAACCAAATACTAATTTATCAGGGAGAGTATATTATCGTTGATAATATCGCCCCTTAAGCCTGAGCGCGAGGTTTACAAGTCCGATCATCACCGGTACTTCGACAAGAGGGCCGATAACTGCTGCGAAGGCCTCCCCTGAATTTATTCCGAATACAGCTATAGCGACAGCAATCGCCAGTTCAAAGTTATTGCTGGCCGCCGTGAAGGAAAGTGTTACTGATTGCTCATAGGTGGCTCCTATCCTCTTGCTCATCACGAACGAAACCACAAACATCACGATAAAATATATCATCAGTGGAATAGCAATACGAATTACATCAAGAGGTATCCTGACAATATATTCTCCTTTAAGCGAAAACATAACAACAATCGTAAATAGAAGAGCTATAAGGGTGAGGGGACTTATTTTGGGAATAAATCTGGTATTATACCAGTCCTTGCCTTTAATTCGTATGAATACGAACCGCGTAATAAAGCCTGAGAGGAAAGGTATTCCAAGGTAAATAAAAACACTTTTGGCAATCTGACCAATGGTTATTTTTGCAACTGTATCATTTGTGGGAAGACCAAACCATGAAGGCAATATTGCAATAAATATATAAGCATATACTGAAAAGAAAAGGACCTGGAAAATCGAATTGAAGGCCACAAGTCCTGCTGCATATTCATTGTCGCCCTTAGCAAGTTCATTCCATACAATTACCATGGCAATACACCTGGCCAGGCCTATAAGAATAAGGCCATACATGTAGTCAACATTGAACTTTAATAAAATTATAGCCAGAAAAAACATAAGTACCGGCCCGATTATCCAGTTCTGAATCAATGAGAGGACAAGAACCCTGGTATTCCTGAAAACATCACCAAGTTCTTCATATTTGACTTTTGCCAGTGGAGGATACATCATTACAATCAATCCGATTGCAATAGGGATATTGGTTGTCCCCGATGACATGCTGTTCCAGAAACCAGATATTCCTGGAGAAAGCCAGCCTGCAAGCACGCCAATGAACATTGCAAGAAAAATCCAGAGGGTCAGATACCGGTCTAAGAATTTAAGTCTCGTTTTCACATCAGGTAATATCAATTGTTCAGCAACAAGATGAAGATCCCCCACAATCACAGGTCGGCTCAGTGTTCCTGAGCAGACCATTGATAATACCGGCAGCACAGCCAACCCCTGATTTGACACTGAGGGCCTGTACCTGGCAGTTTAGTGCGCATGCTCCACACTCCATACAGTAGTCTTTACGTACAATATGTGCTTTATGGTCCCACATTTCAAACACTTCATGCGGGCATACTTTTACGCACATCCCGCATCCATTACAGGTATCTTCATTCAGCGCGAGGGTAACAACATCGGGTAGGTAAATCAGGTCTTTCATAATGAAGGATTTATAAATTTCCCAATAACTTGCAAGATTATTCCGGCAGAGGCGAATATTATCTGCAATGGTACAAACAGCTTCATTTCTTTTTTAACTCCTGCCAATGAGGTAAAAGTTGAAGTGCCTGTAAAATTCATTGCAGTAAATGACGATAAAGTGCTTATAATAAAAAACCAGGAAACAGTCTCAACTAAATTAGTGGCAGGATTTTTCAGCAACAGAAATCCCAGGTAAACAATCATACCCGAAAAGAATCCTTTCAATGAGAATTGCCTTCCGGGAATATAAGGAAGTAACAGAGGGGTAAAAACAATTCCAGCCAGATAGGCCAGAAAGACTTTCAGAATCGCAGGTCCGCCTCCTCCGGAGAAGTCCCTGTAAGAAATCCCATGCCTGCTCAATCCGGAAATCAGAAAAACCAGGAACATTGCTCCAAGCAGATAGTATTTCCCGTACATGAAATCGTTTGGAATAAGCTTAATCCTGTCGGCAAGACCAAACTTAACTTTCCTCATAACCTTGTCTGCCCTGTACCCTGCAGCAATAAATTTCTTAATATCAGAAGCAAGGACGGGGCCATAATGAACGTTAAAGCCTGTCTCCTCCTTTACCTTAAAGGCAGCCACACCAGTTGCCCCAAGCTGTGGCAGAATTATTCTCTTATGATTTACAACATTCTCAAGAGAAACTAGCTTTATACTCTTAACCAGCTCTTTCGTTCCAAATGTGCCTTTACCGGCGGCACACCATACATTCACCCCTTTTGTATCGAGAACCAGTATCCAACCGTCAATTCCGGATAGGTTTTTTCGCAGATTATCAAATGTGAGCTTGTAGTTTGAAGTGACAAAAACATCTGAGTTGCTATCCGGATTACCAATTGCATACAGTCCCGCCTCAATACGATAATTGTCACGGCGGAATCCCCACCTGACCATTACAGCACCCCGGAAATCCTCTGGCTTCAGGCTTGCTGAAGTTTGTGGCACTACCATTGTTCCGGAGTTAATTTTACCAATAATATATGAATTGTTCATGCCAGATTTTCAAGATAAAAACTATAGAATTGATGCCTTATTTCATCCCTGATCCTGCGGAATTCGATCAGGACTTCTTCCGGAGTGCCCTTGTATTCTGACGGGTCCTCAAAACCCATATGCAATCTGTGCCTTACTTTTCCGATAAAAACCGGACATGTTTCCCTTGCATTATCACATACCGTAATGACATAATCCCATTCAGTCACAAGATATTTGTCAACACTCTCAGGACTGTTTTCGCTGATATCAATACCCGCTTCAAACATTACCCTAATTGCAAGCGGATTCACAACTGAAGAAGGGTAGGTTCCGGCTGAAAAGATGTCATGTTCCGGATTGAATGACGCCAGGAAGCCTTCAGCCATTTGGCTCCTGCAGCTATTGCCGGTACAAAGAATCAGGATTTTCATTTCAGCAAACTATTTTAACGTTTCTGATATCTTTAAAGAAGTTGTCGAACAAAGCCAGGTACTCCTTAATTCTGCAATCATTGAGGCAGTAATTGATCTTTAATCCGTCAATTTCACCCTTTATCAGACCCAGATCCCTTAGTTCCTTAAGATGCTGCGAAACCGTTGTCCGTCCCAGTGGGATGAAATCGGAAATATCACCCGATATACACGTTTTAGCTTCTGCCAGGTAGTTAAGAATGGCGAGTCGTGCCGGATGTGACAGTACCTTTGTAAACTTTGCAAGATCCTGTAATGACTCTTCAAATTTTTCTGATTTGTTCATGCTTTAATTTCTAATGTCGCAAACATACGTCATTTAAATATATTTTACAAACTAATTATCAAAAAATTCAGGATACTCCATGGTTAAAGCATTAGAATCCCTTTTTCAGACATTCCTGACTCAGTGGCATTATAACTGAGGGAAAAACCAGGTTGAAAAGATTGAATAAGAATAATTTAATTACTTATTCCTCTGATAATTTAATCCTGGATTCTGCTTCCTTTCAATGCATAATAAAGGATGAATGCAAAAAATGGGATTGGTGCAAAGAATCCAACCGACATATTGAATTTATCGGCAATCAGCCCCATAACAGGAGGGAATATTGCGCCTCCGACAATAGACATAACAAGAAATGAGGAAGCTTTCTTTGTTTTCGGTCCCAGGTCTTTTATCCCAAGGGCAAAAATAGTCGGGAACATAACTGACATGAAAAAGAAAACACCGTATAAGGCAATCAGTGAAATCCAGCCGGCCCTGATACTTACAACAGGTAAAAGCAGGCAGCACATTAACGCGTAAACTGCAAGTAATTTTCTGGGCTCTAGAAATTTCATCATGTAGCTTCCCGACATTCGTCCAATCATGAACAAGGCGAATCCTATCGAAAGGAAGTATGGTCCATGGGCAACATCAAAGTGAGGATGCTGGTTTACGTCAGTAACAAAGTTTATGAGGTAGCTGAATACTCCTGTTTGAGCAGCCACATAACAGAACTGGGCCACTACTCCAAGCACAAAGTGCCGCTGTTTGCTTAACGGTTTTATGGCAACAGCGCCTTCTCCAGAACTGTCTGAAACAGATTCTTCTTCCTGTATTTCAGGCATTTTAGTCAAAATAAACAATACCGCTACAAGCAGTACTGTTCCACCAATAACAGAGTAAGGCAAAATCATTGAACTGAGCTTTTGCCCTTCGGCAGTGTTGTGGTTTCCATAAATAAATAATCCGACAAGAGGACCAACCACCCATGCCAGTCCGTTGAATGACTGTGAAAAATTAATACGCCGTTCGGAAGTATCCTTGGGCCCCAGCTTTGTTGTATAAGGATTAGCCGCAGTTTCAAGTGTTGCAAGTCCGCACCCCATAATGAAAAGGCAGATAAGGAAAACCCAGAATGACTCAAAAGATGTAGTTGCTGCAATGAGAAATGCTCCTGAAGCAAAAAGGGATAATCCCAGAATAATGCCCTTTTTATACCCGAATCTTCGCATAAAATATCCGGCTGGCAGCGCCATAAGAAAATAGGCAGTATATACCGAAAACTGAATCATGCCTGACTGGGCTTTCGACATATGAAGCATGTCCTGGAAATGCTTGTTAAGTGTATCAAGCATGCCGTGCGCAACTCCCCAGAGAAAAAACAGACTGGTTATGAGAATAAAAGGGACAAGGAATCCCTGCGAAACAAGCTTTTGCCTGCTGCCTCCGTCGGAAATATTATCAGCCATACAATCTTTTATTTAGTCAATACAAGATTGTCATGATTTATGACTTTTCCAAGTCTTTGGAACAGGAATGAAAAAAATCCCGCAAGCTAAGCAGAGCCTGCGGGACAGAATCAATTATAGTTGGAGTTATTATTTAACAAGCAGGTTGACTTTAACCTTGAATTCATCGTAGATGGCCTTATCGCCAAGGTTATCGAAGAATGACCCTGAGCCAAACCTGATATTGAATTTGGTCCTGTCGATCACAATGTTTGCAAAAAACCAGTTGCCATCATCTTTCTTTTGCAGAAGGGCTTTGAATTCGATCGGGTTGGTAATATCCTTGATCGTGAGTTTTCCCTTTACCGTTGCACTTCCTTTTTCAAAAGAATCGCTCCCGGTCAGAACAAGCCTGGCCACCGGGAATTTCTCAACTCCGAAAAAATCATCCGACTTAAGATGTTTCTCCAGCATCTGGTTACCTTCAGAATCTTTAAGGCTTGTCATATCGATGCTGAATTCGCCAGCCACAATCTGGTTATTGCTCAGTGTGAGCCATCCGTCTTTAAGGTCGATGGTTCCGGTGTGCTGTCCCAATACTTTTTCACCCAGCCAGTTAAGTTTTGTCTTCTGGGTATCCGCTGTCAGTTTTGTCTGTGCGCTGGCCAATACAGGGAATAGCACAATAACTGTAAGAATAAATAATACCTTTTTCATTTTATTTCCAATGTTTATTTGACAATAAACAACAGGAAGCTGATGTTGTTCATCTCCTGATATAAGAAAACGAACAAAAAACGGTATTAAAGCTTGAGAACATTGAGTCCACCGCTTATTTCGAAGACCATTCCGGTGGAAAAATCCCAGTCACCTCTTGAGAGTGAAGCGACCGCTCTGCCTATGTCTTCAGGCAAGCCCCATCTTTTTTGGGGAACCAAACCCTCGCTGATGAGTTTGTCATATTTATCCTTTATCCTGGCAGTCATGTCGGTCTGGATGATTCCCGGCCTGATTTCATAAACCCTGATGTCTTCCTTTGAAAGCCTGTCAGAGAATACGGTTGTTGCCATGCTAAGCCCTGATTTCGATATGCAGTATTCCGTTCTGTTGGTGCTCGACCTTTCTGCAGAAACGGAAGTCATAAAAATAATCATTGGCTTGTAATTGGATATCTGGCCTTTAAGCCAGATCATCTCCTTTGCAATTTTCTGAGCAAAAAACACCGGCCCTTTCAGGTTGATATTCATCACCCTGTCGTAACTCTCTTCTGTCATTTCGAGAAGATCGTTGCGCTGAAGCGGGGCAACTCCTGCATTATTTACAAGAATGTCAATCCTCCCGTAACGTTCGAGGATGACCTTGACGACTTCAGGCTGGCATTTTGTACATGAGATATCGAGGCCGATAGGGAAAAACTCCTGCCCAAGATTTTCAACTGCAGGGCCAAGAATCTCCATTCCCTCGCTGTCGACAGAACGCGAAATAGCGGCAATGTCAAAACCTTCAGATGCCAGGGAGATAGCTACTGCCCTACCAATGCCCCTGCTTGCTCCTGTAATAACGGCAACAGGTTTACTGTTCATCAAGGATAGTTTTCAGGTTTAATAGAATCCGCATAAAGGTAACAATTTGACTGATTCGGTCAATACCCCTTAATATTATCTTCCAGATATTCTTTCCAGACTTTTTCGAACCAGAGTTCCTGTTTCGGAACAGGCCTTATTTCAGCAAGCCTGGTGAAAGCTTTTTCGTTTTTATAAGCCACCTCCAGAATCATCTTCTCTATATCCCTGTCGTAGCAGCAAAGTTCATTCTTACCATCATCACCCATGACAAGGTATGAGCCCCGGCTTCGTCCTCCCCTGCTGATATACTCCCTGATTGCTGCCAGATATACCAGATGTGTAAGGGCATGATCCCTTGCCTGAAAAGCAGTGGACAGCTCTTTCACAGAACCTGCACCAAGGATATTGTCAATGCTTCTGTTCAAATCCTTTGCTTTCTCAAATGCCTGAGAAACAACCGCCAGGCTCCTTGAGATTCCTGCGGCCGCTGACATTCTAAGCCTTATTTCTGAAAGGACTGCTTTTGCGGAATTGTTGGATCCCTTCTGTATCCATCTGGCGGCAAGCTCAAGAATCTGATCGAGTTGTCTCTGGTTTTCGACAGGTAATACAGGATCTTCCACACATTTTCCTGAGAAGTTTTTTGCAATTTTTCTGGCAGCACGGAAACTGCCTACCTGACCTGAATTGAGGGCTGAGCCGCCCGGACGATAAACTCCATGTGAACCATTTACCTCGCCCACTGGGAATAGATTCCTGAGATCAGACTCCCACCATATATCACCCTTCAGACCACCGTTATTATGCTGAACACAAACAGCTATTTCTAGCATTTCTGTTACCAGATCGATGCCATGCATTTTGTACAGGTTATATGCAGGAGCATTCATTGCAAGCAGCCTTTCCACAGGACTTTCCTTCAAGGCACCGGAATTATTCAGGTAATTATATGCAACACCATCCAACTTGTCAAGGGAGAATTCTTCATTTCCAAAATGAGGATTGACATTAAAATCGATAAATACCCTCCTGTTTTTTTTGTTTATTTCTTTCCATACCAGGATGTCAATGAGAGATGATCCGTAACCATCTGTTTTTCGCGGGTCAAAAGGCCATTGATATCCTTTCAGGAATATAGCTTTGGTCAGGGTTGCAAAATCAGGAAAAAATTCATTCAGGAACTCCCGTTCATCGCCACCCTTCCGATCGGTGGAAATATACCGTGGAATTACCTGTTGATAGCTGCCGGAAAGATTCCATCTGAACTTTACTGATGCTATTCCAAACTGCGATTCTGTAAGGTTTTGCCCTGAGGCTCCTGCCCTGAGAGCCATTCCGGTTGATCCTGATTGTGATGCCGGGTATACACTGGTTTCATACATTCCTGCAGGACCCCCGGTACCCAGGATAATGTTTTCACACCTGAAGACAATCATGGACTTCAGAGGATCCTTTTCCTTCATGTTTATTGCCACGGCTCCGGTTACCCTGTTGTTTTCTGTGTCTGTGAGCAGGGCTATCACCTGGTGTTTGTCGAGAACTTTGATATGGCGGCGCCTTGTTTCCTGAGAAAGTGTTTCAAACATCCTTTTCGAGGTATATGGTCCGGCAGAAGTGGCTCTTGACCGGGGATCATGGTCAGTTTTATACCCGGCAAATGAGCCATATATATCATCAGGAAATTCAACGCCAAGGCTGACAAGGTTCATGAATGCCCTTACCGATCCCTGTGCTTCACAAAGGGCAATGTCGCCATGCATGCAATGACCATTAAAAAGATCCATGGCCATATCGGGAACCGAATCGGCTTCATTTCCCGAAAGAGAAAGCTTATAATATGTCTGCTTGTCGGAACCGGCATTGTTCGAGGTTCCTCCTCCCCATTTTGCTGTGGCAATGATGATGTCTTTCATCCCAAGGGAATGAAGTGTTACTGCACCGTTCAAAGCTGCAACGCCGCTTCCCACAACCAGGGTATTGCAGTAATGATATTTAATTTCGAACCCGGGCTTAGGACTGAAACTATTTCCCATCTGCGATCAGTTTTTTGAGTTCATCTGCATAAATCTCTCTGTCGCGGATAACACAGCCTCCATGTCTCAGATTGCTGATAAGCCTTGTGCATCCCGAACAGGTGATGCAGAATTTTCCCGGATCCGCTGTGCCGGTCCTGATAACATCAGCAGGCATAGAAGGATAGGCAAAGGAATTGCGCCCAAAGCCGACAAGAGAGACATTTCCATCCCTGATAGCTGCAGCTCCGACATTCAATGCAAAATGACGCATCCAGGAGTAAGCCGATCCAACAAAGCTTATCCGGGGGTAATGCTTCTGAAAGACAGAAGTGCCATTTATCATTCTCATAACACTCTGCAGCGGATGTTCCTCAGGTACCGGCCTTCCCGGTACTGGCGTATCGAATGGCCGTGTAACAAATGGATTATGATAAGGGCTGCCCATGCTCAGGCTAATGAGCAGGATATCCCTTCTCAAAAGTTCCTTCATCAGCAGATGCGTTTCGGTAAAGTCAGGTTCATTCTCNCTTCCGGTTGCGAAACCACCTGAATAGCAGTCCGACATATTGAGCCTTGTGGTAATTTGGATGCCCCCAATTTCGGACTTCAGCCTGTCGATAGTGCTTAGTATAAGATTGAATCTGTTACCTGCATCGGCACCTCCATACAGGCTCTCTTTCCGTCTTGTTGCTGCAAGGGAATCGATAACCAGGTAGCCATGGCAGGCCTTTACATCTATTGCATCAAACCCTGCTTCAGCTGAAAGAGCGGCAGCCTGCAAATAGGTATCCTGAATCGAACACAGTTCCTGATCCGTAAGCACATGAGGTTCAACTTTATCAAGGACCGGGTTCAACCCGGCCACAAGTGGCGCTGGCTTGCCATCAGGCTTGCTGTAGCGGCCGGAATGCGTAAGCTGAATAACAATAAATGGATTGAAGCCATGTTCCTTTGCCCTGTTCCTGATTTCCGTTACAAGCCTTTTAAAAGTCCCGACATTCCTCCTGTTAATCCATAACTGAGCAGGATTCGACCTTCCTTCAGGCGAGACGGCAACAGCTTCAAACCATATTATGGCGCTTCCCCCTTCAGCATATCTTAAATATCTTCTTATAGTAAGGTTCGATGGCGCCCCCTCAGAATCTGAGTCATAACCTTCCATGGGGTGTACTACAAACCGGTTTTGAAAAGCAAGACCAACCTTTTCAAGGGGCTGTAACAGAGGAGAAAGATCTTCTGAGAATGGGATATCCAGACCAAGTTCCCTTCCCCTGACGACGAGATCCTCACCTGTTTTAAACCTGAAGCGTTCGTGCATTTATATTGACTTGTAAAGATTCATGTAATCCTTTGCAATAATCTCATCGCGGAATCTTTCTGTAAACTCCAGTCCCGTTCTGATCATTTTTTCGCGCAGGGCAGTGTCTTCTAAAACCATTCGTATGGCATTGCCNATAGCTGAAGTATTATGCGGGTCAACATATACTGACCCCGGGCCTGCCGCTTCAGGAAAGCATCCGCCTTCGGTGGTAATTACAGGTGTCCCTGACACAGCCGCCTCAACCAGTGGAATCCCAAAGCCTTCAACAAAAGAGGGATAAACAAAACATTCTGCATTCCTGTAAATTACCGGAAGGTCAGTATTGATGATCCCTTCAAGAAACATTACATTCCGGATTCCCTCTGAGGAAATGTAAGCATCTATTTTTTCAAAATAGTCTTTCCTTTTCCTGCCTACGGCAACAAGCGGCATCTCTATTCCGGCTTCATGCATTCCTTTTATCACACCCAGAAGGTTCTTGCGTTCTTCAATTGTCCCAACAAAAAGAAGATACTTATCAGGAAGCGCATACTTCAGCCTTATTCTCTCTATCTCATCGGGCACGGGTATTTTTCGGAATATGGGATTGCAACCCTGGTAAATGACTGTGATCTTGTCTTCAGGTAGCCTGAGAATTTCAACCAGGTCTCTCCTAGTCTGCTCGCTTATTGCAACAATTTTATCAGCAACCTTGCAGGAATGAACCAGCTTCCTGGTATATATTGTCCTGTCAAGCCACTTGTAAAGCTCAGGATGCCTGATGAAGATCAGGTCGTGGACAGTGAGCACAGTTTTAACCCCGCTCTTTTCTATCCCAAAGGGAAGCTCATGGCTCAATCCATGGTAAAGGTCAGGCTTTTCCTTTTTAATGTCCGAAGAAATGAATTTTGTTCTCCATAGTGAACTGAAAAGCCTGAAGAATGAATTTCCAGGGCCAATTATCCTGAATTTATCATCATGGGCCAGATGGATCCTGTTTTCCGAGCGTGGGGTAAAAAGAAGGTAATCGTTGTCCGGATAATTTTCTTCAAGGGCATTAAGCAGGTTCCTGGAGTAATTTCCAAGTCCGCTTGTATTGAACAAAGCCCTTTTGGCATCGAAACCCAGGGTCATCTGTTTATTGCTTCCTCCGCTCCCGATATTCATATTTTTTTCTCCGGTGTCCAAATATCCGGTCATGGTTCAAAAGTAGCTATTTTGTCCTTATCATCTTCTGTTACCTCATCCACATCTGTGTTTTCGTCTTCTTCATCATTCCATTCAATGACTGGCATCTGAGGCCCTTCCTTCCTATACAATATTGCGAGGATTATCCCTGAAAAGACCCCGAGCATATGTGACTCCCATGAAACATTCGGAGAAACAATCCCGGGGAAAATTCCCCAAACCATCTCGCCATACAGGAATACTACCAGCAGGGAAAGAGCGACAAGTCTGTAATATTTTCTTATTATCCCGCTGAAAAACAGAAAAGAAGCAAGTCCGTATACCAGGCCGCTGGCACCGATATGATAGGCATCTCTCCCGCCCATCCATACCAGCAGGCCGGTCAATAACCAGTTGATCGAAAATACCTTTAAGGCAGGTTCTGAATAAAAGAAGAAAAGAAGACCTGAAAGTATAAATAGAGGGAGTGTATTGTTAAGAAGATGACGGAAATTTTCATGAATAAATGGCGAAAGAAAAATGCCGGGCAATCCTTTGATTTCCAGAGGATATATTCCCAGAACAGCAAAGTCGGCACCGGCTATTGATTCGGTGATCTTAACGAGCCACATAAGAATGACTACAGCAGATGGTATGATTATGCTGAGCAGGAATTTTTTCCTGTAAAAGGCAGCTTCCCGTTCCCGTTCAGAAAGGTTGGTAGTCATTATATCGTACTGTGTCACCGAAGCCCGGGCGCATGATGGCAATTGCTCATTAATCCACACCGGGGAAAATTATGCCTGCTTCCTCACGAATGCGGTCAAGGGTCTTGATAAGAGAAATGCTGAATGACAAAGGCACTACACTGCTTTCCTTCTGCCCGTCGTCGAGACATTTCATTACCTCCTCAGCTTCCAAGTGATAGCCCATTGCGGGAGGAGAAAACACGAATTCCTGTTTTTCACTGCCGTGAAGTTCCAGTACTACCCGCTGATTCATATCCCTGCCGCGCGAAACAGTCATATTGCCTTTTTCGCAGAAAAGTGTGCAGCCTATCCCGGCACTGGTTTTGAAAGAGCTGTAAATAGTGGCCATCCTTCCATCCCTGTACCGGAAAATTATTGACACTGATTCCTCTGATCCTGTTGGAGAAAATGCTGCAGAAGCTTTCACATCATCAGGTTCGCCAAGGAATGAAAGGGCATCTATAACAGGATAAATACCTATGTCGAGCAATGAGCCTCCTCCAAGTGCAAGATTATATTTGCGATCGTTCGGGTCATAGGGAGGAATAAAAGAGAAATATCCGTGAAGGTGATGAATTTTACCGAGAACACCCGAGTTTATTATCTCCCGGGCCTTTTTGTAAAATGGCTGAAAGGGAGGCCACAGAGCTTCCATCAGGAAAAGCTTGCTTTTTCTCGCTTCACTGATCATCTGGCTCACTTCACCGCCGCTCATTCCGAATGCCTTCTCGCAAATAACATTTTTGCCATTCCGCAGACACATTACAGTATGCTCCCTGTGAAAGGAGTGTGGAGATGCAACATATACAATCTCAACATCCTTGTCAGCTGCCAGGTCTGAATAGCTTCCATACGATTTAATGCATCCGAACTGTTCGGCAAAAGCTTTTGCCCTGTCTGCATCGCGTGAACCAACCGCATAAATCTCCGCGTTTTCAAGTAACTGTATTCCCTTTGCAAACTTGACCGACATTTTGCCGGGCGCCAGAATGCCCCATTTATATTTCTTCATAAACCAAAAATAATTGCATAAATATAGAGAATAAACAGAATATCGATGCTCGCTGACCTGATGCCCTGAACACCACATTTTCACAATACCAGTTTAAAACCAATCACTTGTAAGCTTTATTCCGGAAAAAAGCGGGAAAAAACAGTATTGTTATCTCTCTCATTTTCTGATCATTAATATTATTAGCAATAAATATTTTCATTTTTTTACTACTATGTATTGCATAGTATTCTTATTTATATATATCTTTGCATTGTCATGTTACTTGTAATGTATAGTAGTATTAAATTAAAAGATCATGAAAATCACAATAAGCATAAATCTTGGAGGCTATTCTTTCAATATTGATGAAGATGCCTATAGTGAACTGAAAAGATATCTCCATACGCTGGAAATTCATTTCGCTGCAGAAGAAAGTTCCTCAGAAATCCTTTCTGATATTGAAACGCGGATGGCCGAGCTTTTCAGGACAAAGCTGACGACCTATAAGCAGGTAATTACCATTGAAGATGTAAAGAGCGTCATTTCGGTTCTTGGGGCACCCGAAGACATAACGGACGGAGAGCCAACTTCCTCGCGCGAAAAATTCTCAACGCCCGGATACCACAGGATGTATCGTGATCCGGACCACAGGATAATAGGGGGTGTATGTTCAGGCATGGGAGCATACTGGACTACCGACCCCTGGATAATAAGGGTGATATTTCTTGCTGCTGCAATAATGGGAGGACTTGGCCTTATAGTATATCTCATTCTTTATATAGTTCTCCCGGAAGCCAGGACAACTGCCCAGAAAATAGAAATGAAAGGGGAGCCTGTAAATATTCACAACATCAAGGATTCTGTAAAAAAGGAATTTGACACTGTAAGAAAAAATATGAACCTGTAGGATGCAAACCAGGAAATGCTGATTACAATTCTGAAAACTTAAAAACGATTGTTATGGATNTTGAAAACACAAAA
>JGI20214J51650_10001496_pt1 | contig 14842 bp, 16 predicted proteins | sample WetSurMetagenome_FD_51650 | JGI IMG/M metagenome (IMG submission 51650) | reverse complement strand
CTCCACGGCAGAACCCTCCCCTTCAGCCTCGGCATCAAAGCCGCCAACCCCAACCTCGAAGTCGTCGCGATAGGCGGCGACGGAGACGGCTTAGGCATCGGCGCAGGGCACTTCGTCAACGCTGGGCGGCGAGATTTGGATATGACGTATATCATCCACAACAACGGCGTCTACGGCTTAACCAAAGGCCAAGCCAGCCCCACGCTACGCAGGGAACAGAAAACCAAAGCCCTCCCCCGACCCAACATCAACGAACCCGTCAACCCCATCGGACTGGCACTGATCGCGGGCTTCACCTTTGCCGCGCGTAGCTACGCCTACGACGTGCGCCACCTCAAAGACACCATCGTTAAAGCTGTCCAGCACAAGGGCATGGCGTTCGTTGAAGTTCTCCAGCCGTGCCCAACATACAACGACATAACTACCAAGGACTGGTACGCGGGCGAAGACCGCAAAGACGTAGACGGCAAACCGCAAACCCGCCTCTACAAACTCGAAGAAACCCAAGGCTGGAACCCCATCGTGAAGGACTGGAATGAGGATTGGAACAAGAAAATCATGGCGTTACAGAAGACACAGGAGTGGGGCGACCGCATACCCATAGGTGTCTTCTACAAGAACGAGCTTGAACCCACCTTCCAAGAACGCTACGCCAAGCGGATACCCTTCTATATGGAGAAGCCGCCTGCAAAACAGAAACTCGCAGACAACGCAGGCAACAGCCACGTGGACCTCTCGCAGTTCCTAGACGAACTCAAAACAAGCTGAGCAACAAGAGGTTCAGCCATAGGCATAATATCTCTTTTTCTTCTTTTGTCTGGATTCATGTTTAGAACATGGGTACTGTTTTTAGTTGAGATACAGAAAAACGCATAGATAAAACAAAAATAGAAGAATGTTGAGAACCCAGTTTAAAGTGGGGTTTTATCTTCAGGTGGAACGGGCTGGTCGCCTTTCTGCACGGCTTCGGCTTCCGCGAATTTGCGGCTGATGTGCGCGATTTTTATGCGCAGGTGATCCCCGTTCTTTGCGCCTGGGACGAACACGACTAAGCCTTCGATGCGTGCGATGCCGTCGCCGCGTTGACTCGTCTCGGTTATGTCCACTTCGTATTCTTCGCCTATCTTCACGGGTTTGGGTGGTTCTCTACCACGGAAACCGCCTTCTCGGCGTCTGCCAAAATTTTCTTCTACCATAATTTTTTCACCTCGATTCGTATGTTCGAATAATTTAGAAACCGCAGTTGCGGTGCGGTTTGGGTCGGTTTAGAGTATTGTGAGTTTGCCGTATTTGCCTACGTTGAGTTGAGTTTCGCTTTTGAAGCTGGTGACGTAGCCGTTTTCGATTTTTATTCTGTCGCCTACTTTGACTTGGTCGATTTGCTCGTTCCAGAGCGTGAGTTTTATGGTGCCGGTTTCGTCTTGGATAATGGCGTCTGCGACGTTGAAGGTTTCGTTGCCGAATCGGCTTTGGACTTGGCGGGCGTTGCCTTTGTCAACTATGGTAGCTTCTACTTCGACGCGTTTCATTCCAGTTGTGAGGGCTTTGATTTCCAACGCTAATGTCTCCTTGTGACGGTTTGGTTGCTTGTTATAATGCTTCTTCTTGCAGAAAAGTCCGCGAACCATATAAATCTTGCTAACTCGGAAAAAGGCAAAACAGTTCTCGTTTTATCGGCTGTCTCTGTCTTCACGGATAGACTTTATGAAGTCCTCATTGGGTATCTTTTGGAGAATCTTGCTGGCTTCTCCGATTAGCTTCATGAGTTTTTCCTTCTCCAACCGTTCTACTTCAGCCTGCAGTGCTTGCCGAATAATTTTGCTTATGTTAACGTCGTAGTCTATTAGTTTCATTTTCAGCTCAACGGGGATTTTGGCGCAAACAGTAACTTGGTCACCCATCTGAGTTATTCACCAGAAGAGTGTTACTTGCCACCGCGATAATAAGCTGGCGCAAGAAGCATAACAAATCGCTTTGCCAAAATCACTATTGCTCGAAGGAACTCAGCTACCAAAAAGCGTGTCGAATTGGTCATTTGGCTTTTTTCATAAGAATTCTTATTATCAACCGCGAACCCTTAGTGATAATGGCGAACAAGATGCATGAGTTTGATGTTGTGCTCATGGAAGACGAAACAGGCGGCTACGTTGCATTGGTGCCTGCTCTGCCTGGATGCCACACTCAAGGCGACACTTTGGAAGAGACATTGGAGAACGTGAAAGAAGCCATAGACCTCTACATGGAAACCTTGACGGAAAAAGAAAAGAAGGAACTCCTAAAACAAAAGGTTGTTGGCATCCAAAAAGTGAAAGCACTTGCCTAAGATTTCTCCTCTAAACCCCACAAAACTGATTAAAATTTTGGAGAAAGAAGGCTACAGAATTGTCCGCCAAAAAGGCTCACATGTTATTATGATCAATGAAAAGAAAAACAGGATAGTAGTTCCAGTGCATCCTGGAAAAGACATCAAACCTGGTTTAGCAAGAGCCATTCTAAGGGAAGCAGGGATAAGCCGAAGAGAATTCCTGAAGCGTCAAGAGAAGTAGGGAGTCTCGTTGGGTCAGAACTTTTCAGCTTGGCTAACTTACAAGGAATAGTTTTTGTTTAACTTCCTTCCAATTAGATGACTGAGTGATTTGGTCTGTGCCTTTGATTTCGCCGTTTGACCCATGGCATAATAGCATGTGCACGTGCCCAACTAAGTTGACGCTGAACCCGTACAGCGGATGCGACCATGCCTGCGTCTACTGCTACGCCAGCAGCTACATCCCCAACTTTCAAGACTGCCGCCCCAAAAAGGACCAAGTTGCGGCGTTGCAGCGGGAAGCTGCGCGGTTGAAGGGCGAGGTGGTTTCCGTCAGCAACTCTTCGGACCCGTACCCCCGCGTCGAAGCAAACTTGGGTTGGACGCGTCAGTGCCTGGAAATCCTCGCCGCAAGCAATTGCCGCATCCAAATAATCACCAAATCCAACTTGGTTGTCCGCGACGACGACTTGCTGTCTAAGGTGCCTTCTACTGTGGCGTTGACGATAACTACTGAGGACGACGCCAAAGCTAAGTTGATCGAGCCTCTCGCACCTTCCTCATCCGAGCGGTTGCGGGCAGCCAAAGACCTAATGGCTAAAGGCATCCCCGTTTCGGTTCGCATTGACCCCATCATCCCCTACTTCAACGACCAACCCCAACAACTCATCGCCAAACTTGCAGAGTTGGGCGTTAAGCACATCACCAGTTCAACCTACAAAGTCAAGCCCGACAACTGGCGAAGACTCAGCGCCGCGGTGCCTGATGTTGCGGAGAAGCTGAAACCGTTGTACTTTCAGGAGGGCGAGCGCGTTGGCGGAAACATTCTGCTTCCCAAGGACCTGCGGTTTAAGCTCATGAAGAACGTGCGCGACCTCGCCACGGCGCAGGGTATGAAGTTTGGGGTGTGCAGGGAGGGATTGGCAGGGCTGAACACGGCGGCATGTGACGGCTCTTGGCTGCTAAACGCCAGGGGGAGATGAGTGATATGCCTACGCAATCTCGAGTTATAATGCTGGTGGACCTGGACTACTTTTTTGCGCAAATCGAAGAGCTCCGCAACCCCTCGCTCAAGGGCAAACCCGTGGTGGTGGGCATGTACAGTGGCCGAACGGAAACCAGCGGCGCCGTCAGCACAAGCAACTACTTGGCACGGAAATATGGGGTGAAATCTGGGCTTCCACTTTTTTTGGCGAAGAAGCGGCTAGAGGGCTGCGACGCCGTGTTTCTCCCCGTGGACTACGATTATTATCAGGGCATTTCAGACCGAATTATGGCTGTGCTGCGAGGGTTTGCGGATTCGTTTGAGCAGGTTGGCATAGACGAAGCGTACTTGGATGTGACGCAGAAGGTTGGCGGGGATTTTGAGGCAACCCCCAAACTGGTTGACGATATGAAGGCGGCGGTGAAGCGGGAAGTCAGTGTAACCTTCAGCGTGGGCGTCGGACCCAACAAGCTCATTGCGAAAATCGCGTCTAACCTGCAGAAACCCGACGGACTCACCATCGTCCCTCCTCTACAAGTTCAAGGTTTCCTTTCTCCCATGCCAGTGGATAGCTTGCTGGGTGTGGGGAAGAAGACCGTGGAGAAAATGGAGGCGTTAGGCATCAAAACCGTCGAGGACCTATCCAAGTTTGACGTGCAGCGGTTGGTGGAGGTTTTCGGCAAGGCTCTGGGCATATACTTCCATAACGCAGCCAACGGTGTAGACAATGACCCCGTGCAGGAAGCAGGCGAAGCAGAATCCATCGGCAGAATGAGCACCCTGAAAGAGAACACGCGAGACGTGGACTTCATCATGCAAAAAATTAACCAGCAGATCGAGGAGGTTTACGCGGAGTTCACCCAGAAGAACCTCAACTACCGCTTAGTCGGNATATCCGCGGTCATGACGGATTTATCTGGGAAGAGCCGTAGCAAAACGCTGGATAAGCCAGCGAAGGACAAAGAAACCATCCGCGTTGTTGCCAGGGAACTCTTTGAGAAGTACCTTGGGGAAACGAATTTGGATATCCGCCGAGTTGGCGTCAGGGTGGGGCATTTTAGCAGAGAGGAACGACAACAGCAACAGTTAACCAAGTTCTTCCAGAGCTAGGCTTAGGTTAGAAAACCTTTATTTTTCCGCTTCTGCCCAATCTCTGTTGGGATTCTGATTGTCTTCTGAAAAACCAGATAAAAAACTTCCTCCTGGGCAATCTGCGATTCAGCGGATTCTGCGGTGGGGCACCGACCACCCAGGCATAGTTTCTGTGAACCCCAAAATCAGCCTCGACACTTACACGCTGACTATTGATGGGGAGGTGGAGAAGCCGCAGAAACTCAGCTGGGCGCAGGTACTGCAGTTGCCAAAGGTGGAATCAGTTAGCGATTTCCATTGTGTGGAGGGCTGGAGCGTGCTGGAATGCAAGTGGGAGGGCGTTCGCTTCCGAGACATTGAGGCGTTGGTTAAGCCGTTGCACACTGCTCAGGCGGTCACGTTTGAGTGCAGCGACAGCTACACTACCTCGCTTTTCCGTGCGGAACTCTCAGGCGACGATGTTCTGCTGGCGTACAGGTTGAATGGCGAAGCGTTGGAGGAGGGTTATGGGTTTCCGCTGAGGCTGGTTGTGCCCAGTAAGTATGCGTACAAGAGCGCTCTGTGGGTGGTGCACGTGCGTTTCACGCGTGGGAAAGAGCTTGGCTTTTGGGAGCGGCGAGGTTACAGCGACGGCGCTGATGTATGGAAGAACGACCGTTTTCGTCGCTAAAAACGCCGTTTCACGCTTTTAGCCTTTGCATTTGGCTCAGTTTCTGTTTTGGCGTTCAACAATTTAGCCACAAACTTTATTAGGCAAGCTGATAATGCCTTTGTTCTTCACAAAATAATTTCGGAGGATGAAAGATTTGCGTAAAGATTCACAATCAAAATTCACGGTTTACGCGGATGCATCTGCTCAACTGATTCCCCAACCCATCATTGTTGAAGCGAAATGCGTCACGAGCCAGAAGAAGCGTAAGGCAGAAGCCGAAGAACCGCTGTACTTGAACCGCATGTAAAGTTTAACAGTCGCTCTTTTTGCTCTGTAATTCTTTTTATATTTTGGTCGTCATAGGTTTGCTGAGGATTGATTATGCAGTTTACTGAAGCCAAGTTGGGGCGAGCGTTTGTGTTGCGCCTGCATGATGGAGACCGCTTGCCCGAAGTGCTCGAAGCGTTTGCTGAAAGCCAGAACCTCGCGGGTGCCTTGTGCTTTTTTGTGGGCGGAGCTAAGGACGGCAGTCGCGTCGTGGTTGGACCCAAAGCCCCCAATAGCGAAGGGTTCCCCGTGGATCCCGTTGTCACTTTGCTGGCTGGCGTGAGTGAGGTGGCTGGTGTAGGCACCCTTTTCAGGAACGAGGAAGGCAAAGCTAAGCTGCATATGCATGCGAGTTTTGGCAGGGGCGAAAAAGCTGTCACTGGGTGCGTGCGTTTGGGGGTGGATGTTTGGCGTATCGGCGAAGTCATCGTCCTAGAACTTGCAGGCGTAGCGGCGCGGCGTGTGGTGGATAAGGAAACCGGGTTCGAGTTACTCGAAACCCGTTGACTACCTAAATTTTAATATGAAAATTCGGGCGGGTTCATCCCAGAAAACTACGGGTTCGTAACTGAACCTACCTGTGCTCATGAGGGTTTGGTTGAAGGAGTAAAANGTCCAGGTTGAGTTGAAGTAGTGGAAGCTTAACTCGGGATACGTGGCGTTCTGCCCATACTCGTTCACCATTAAGTACTGGATGTTGTTTTTGGCGCATTGATCGACGAGTTCCGTGATGTTGAATTGCGGCGAGTAGGTATCCACGGGCATGGCTGGGTACTGGTAAAGTTGCGGGCTAGTGTTCGAGTACTGGTAGAGGAAGAACCGCACCATGTCTTGACTCATCAAGTTAATAGCGCACAAGACCATCACGTTTTCGCCTGGTTGCAGATGCGCCGCCACGTAACTGGTCGCCTCATCCAAGGGCACATGGATTTGGTCTTTAGTCACCCAACTGTGCGCGTCAGCTATGCTGTAGTAAGTGCCGACTAACGTGAAGGCGATGAGTGCTACCGCCGAGGCTTGGATGATGATTCGCTTTTTGATGCTGAGTTTTGGGGGTTTCCAGTTTTCTTTGGCTTTCCGAAGCATCGTGATTAAGAGGGTGGAGGCTGAGAACGCCAGCACTGGGAACAGGGGCGTGACGTAGCGCCATTGCTTGTTGGGGATGGCAGTGAAGAAAATGTATACTACTAGAAACCATAGTAGGAGGTATTTGTCTTGGGGTTTGCGTCTCCAAGCCATGAAAGCTAAACCAGCGATTCCCAAAGCGAAGAGCATTATGGAAACGGGGTGAATTGAGCCCACGTCTGGGACAGGGCTATAGTATGGAACACTCATCTCCAGCAGGTAGAATATGGGGGTCTGCAGCCACTCGGGCATTCCATTGTACCAAGCTGGGAACCGATTCAGCCCTGTGCTGTAGAAGGATTTCTCTGGGTTGCCAACGCTTAACGCGTACATCCACTGGTTCAGCATGCCCGAGGCGTAAACCTGGTAGGAGACAGCTACCCAAGGCAAAACAACAAGTAAGGCAGCTATGACGAGGTATGGGAAGCGGGTTAGTTTCTGTTTTAGGTAGCCGCGTCCCAGCAGGAACAGGCTGGTAAGCATGATGGCGCCGAGAATTATTGTTTGATATTTGGTGATTACCCCGAACCCCAGGAGCAAGCCGCTGAGTAGGAGGAACTTGGTTTTGTGGTCTTTGAGCCACAGGAAAAAGAACAGCGCTGAAGCGGTAAAGAAGAACAGCATCATCGTTTCAATCATAGCCATTCTGCTCAGCCACAGATATCCGGGCATTATTGCGAGGAAGACGCTGGCGACCAACGCGGTCTTGGCGCCATACAAATGGTAGCCGAACTCGAACACCGCATAGACGGTGAGAAGCGAGAACACGACGGAGACGAATCTGCCTGTGAAGACGCTGACACCGCCGATACTGAAGAAAGCCATCGCCGCCAAGTCAAACATGGGCGGGTAGAAGGCATTGAAGCTGAAGTAGGTGGCTGTGTCGCCGCGCAAGAGCAAGGCGCCGCCGTTCAGGTGGGTCACTTCGTCCCATTGGATGCTCATGTTGTCGAGTCTTTCCATGCCTGGAAGCCCAAACACGAGTACCAAGAGGTAGGTGACGGCGAAGGCGAGGAATAGGAGTCGCCACTTGTCCGTTAAGCCGCCCTTAAGCCAAGCCACCAGCGAAGTAAGCATGTGCATCTGTTTGTGTCCCTTGGGTGATGTTGCTTTGTGAGATAAGGCGCGAGAACTTATAAAATCACCTAAAAATCAGCCATCCACACCATGAAAGCAAGAACAGATGCTATTCTTTCTTGCGCCAAAAGGCTACTGCTGCGATGACAACCAAAGAGATGACAACGAGAGCTAACCCCAGCACCGACAGTGTTGCCCTGAACGCAGGCTCCGAGTGGTAAACAACGTCTTTGGGCACATTCTGCAAACCCATCAGGTAAACCGTTAAGAATACGCCTGCAAAAGCTGCACCCAGCCCTTGGACTGCGTACAGGAACTTGTTTGTCTGCGCGTTTGCCAACTTGAGTCTCTCCCTGCAGGATAATTGTTGGAATGGATTAATAAGATTACTCACGGCTATCGCTGCAGCCCATTCTAAAACCAGCCCCATGCCAGAAAGAAAATCAAACTCCGCTGCTGGGTGATTGCGCAAGTGTAATATACATTGAGAAATCACTTAGTTAGTTGCGGACAGGTTGGAGAGAGAATGGAACGCACAAGAGCCAACGGACCCTTGCTGCTTGGACTTTTCCTAGTTGCCTTAACATGGTTCCTTTTCACGGGCTACGAGTTCCTCAAGAGCGCCTTCAACATCGGCAGATTCACCTACTGGATTTCGCTAACCGACACCGCAGGCGACTTTGGCTTGGGCTTCCGAACCATGGCAGCGCTCATTGCCGTATTCACAATCGTATTCTACCTCGTCAAAAAGAACCTCTCGAAGGCAGAGCTGTTCATGTCAGTCAGGTGGGTGCTGCTGGGTGAAGCAATATGCTTTCTCTCGCTGACGCCCTGCATCGCGTGGTACATTTCCATCGGACTCAACCCGCACATGCCCATGGCGGGAATCGGGTCGCTGATTGAGGGCGGCTTACCCGTTTGGGTGGAATCCATAGCCATCCCCATTGTACTCGCGAAACTCTTCTTCGAATTAAACCCCAGCAAACCTGCCAGAGGCTTAATCAAGTGGGGCTTGATTGCGGGCACCGTTTACGTATTTGTGTTCTGGCTGGACAACACCTGCAACTGGCTAAGCACGATAAACCTTAAAGGAATCGAATACGTGACCAGCTACCCAGACCACATCCTAAGCTTCGGGCTAACCACAATTGGACTCCTCGCCATAGCACTCTACTCGGCGTATTTCACGAAGAAAACCATAGGCGCCCAATCCTTCTCTGAAGTTGACTGGAGAAAAATAGGCGGCATAGTTACCGCGGTAGGCTTGTACTTCCTGGTGATTTACGTCATGTGGCTGTTTCTGGGGTCGGACGCGAAATGGAGCGACTGGTACGCCTGGTTCCTCGGACACAACATGGAACTCTGGGCTGTATCACTGCCACTGGTTGGGTTGCCACTGCTCTATACGGGCAAGAAAAAGGAGCAGAGGGGCAGCGGCGCGTCAAATCAACCTTAGTTCTCGCTCTGCTGAGAGTTCATCGTTTCTTCCTGTTTTTTGTTCAGCGATCCATCCTGCACGTTCCTGATGAAAGCTATGACTTCTCTGAATCTGCGCGGCAGATACAGTGGCTTTATGCCTGAACCTTGGAGGGTGAAGCCAGTTCGAGCTTGAATCCCGAAGATGGCAACAGCTACTAAGAACGGCAGAATCGGTGAGATATCAATAAAGGTGGCAAGGGCGGGTGACTGCAGAAACGCCTGTGGGAGAAACGACTGAATGAAATTATTTATGTTGCCCATGAAAGCTCTGGAAAAGATCTGTTCAAAGAGGGGTAGCGCAAAGAGGAAAATTGAGAACGCCCCGCCAAGCACTAAGGTTTTCCAGGAGTACAGTCGCATGTACTCTACGGAGGATATGTTTGCTATGGGTATCTCGGTGACTTTTCTGGAGAGGATGCCGCGCTTGATGAATAATCGTTTGGCTGTTGCTATTACGCCCCAGCTTCCCGAAGACCAACTCTTCAACACGTTCTCGGGCGCTGAGAGGGTGGTGCGGGCTTCACGGGGCACCTCTTTTAAGCCTCTTTCCTTAAGCAGCTCCTCAGTTAAGGCTTTGTTGAGGTCAGCAGTGAGGTTGGATATTGAGAGGTTCATCGCGCGTTTCTTCGCGTTCTCCGACAACTCATTCCACATTCCCCAGTTATCGACGAGTTTGCGAATCGCCACTGCCGCGCCTTCTATGTCCTCTGGACCCTTCACGTGAATGCCTTCCACGCCGTTGCGTATCAGCCACTTTTGTCCTCCAACTCCCGAGGTGACTACTGGGACGCCGTTGTACATGAACTCCATCTGAGACAGCCCCAACGCTTCCAGTTGACTAAGAATCAGGTTCAGGTAGGAGGCTTTAATCAGCAGAACTTTTTCCTGCTCGTTCACCTCGCCCAAGTAGGTTACGTTTGGCATGGCTTTAGCGGTTTGAATAACCTTCTCCCCGTATGGGGTGCCGCCTCTGCCAGCGATGATAAAGTGGATGTCTTTTCTGTCTTGAAGCTTCTCCGCCACTTTGAGCAAACCCATCGGGTTTTTGCGTTCCTCCAAACTTCCCAGGAAGGAGACTATCTTTGCGTCTTCGCTAATCCCTAAGCCTTTAACGAAGCTTCGGGTGTCAGCGTTTGCGTACCTCAGAAAAACTTCATCGTCCACTCCCCCAGGGAATAGGAAGCATTTTTCTGGGTCTGCCCCCATTTTGACTTTGGCGTCTTTCTCCAAGGGCGTGACAACTATGATGAGGTTGGCTGTGGAGAATATCTGGGGCAAAGTCAACCGGTTCCATGCTGTGCGGAAAGACCGCTCCGTCAAAGAGTACCGTTTGGGGGAAGGTTCTTGGAAATGGGACATCTGGCAAAACACGAGGGGNTCTTGGTATCCGCCGATGTCTTTCATGTAGCGGCGCCACTCCACGAATTTGGCAACTTCTTCCGGTCCATTCCAGAGGGTGCTGTTGGCAAAACACGAGGGGATCTTGGTATCCGCCGATGTCTTTCATGTAGCGGCGCCACTCCACGAATTTGGCAACTTCTTCAGGCCCATTCCACAATGTGCTGTGTGTTATCAACACGTCAAGCTTGTACTTGTCCACGATTTTCTCCAGCGTGGAAATGAAATCCCGAAAAACAATGCGTCGAGGCGGCCACTTGGCAATGTAGCTTTCGACGCGGATGATAGGTATCTGTAGTTCAGCGTCGTCGGCATAGATGTACCCGCCGAGTTTGGTGAGGTTTTCGGGCATAACAACTTTTTCGCCGTCGTGGAAGACGCTCGTGATCAAGTAGGCTTTGTGGCCCAGCTTGTTGAATTCGCGGACCATCCGCTGCGCAACGAGCTCTTGCCCTTTGCTCTTGCTTGTCTGGTACATTATAATGCCAATTCGCTTCTTGATCATCTTGCTCAGCCCGCTAACTCACTAAACTGACTATGGTACAGGTTGTTTTGAGGGCTTAAAAGAGTAACGCACTTCCACGTTGAATCAGAAGAAAGNCCACTTTTAGCAATAAACCGCACAACTTGCGTTTCCCAAGTTTTTCTTCNTCTCTTAGAGGTGCAATGCAACCTTTTTTCTGTTCACAACCATCGGCCACTCAGCATCAAAACAGAAATCNGCTTCCAACAGGCATTGAAGAAAAGCACTCAGCGAGTCAAATTTGACAAAGTAGTCGCATTCAAGATTGCTTGCTGACTCCTCATGCAACACACCGACCGCCAAGTCTGAGTTCCTAAACGCGGCATTGTCAACTGCTGAATCCCCAAGGTACAAAACTCCGTTCGACACGCCGAGCTTCAACTTTAAGCTTCCTAAGGCTGCTCCTTTGTCGAGTGGACAGGGAAAAACGTCGAAAAAAGGTTGCCCTTCATACCGCGTGAGGTTTAAAGACAGGTTCTCGCTGTAGGTAGCGATTTCTGAAGCCCTCGCCACTGCCTGCTCCTTGTTTACGGCGAAACGCCAGTCAACCGATAACGCCACCGACTTGCCGTCGGAGTCCCGTTTCACTTCAACTGTCAAGCCCTGGCCAGATTGCGTTTCAGCAAAGGCAAGCGCCAACTCCATCTGCGAACGTTTACTTTCGAGGACTGCAGCTCTTTCGGTCTTCCCGTTGTGTGTTATTTCCAAGCCACCTAGCGTTGCCCAAGCGCAGGCAAAGGGAGTCCTTGAAGCTACAAATTCCAGATCCTTCGTAGTTATGATAGCCACAGGTATGTGTTGGCTAATTTTGTATAAAGCCGCCATGGTTTTGGGGGGCACTTCGGATTGGGCGCGTTTAACGTTGACGGGGCTTAGGGTGCCGTCGTAGTCCGTGAACAGCGCTTTCACCTGAACCTTGCCAGCCTTTTTGGGTATAGCTGAATTGTTCTGTTCCTGCGCGTGCACTCAGTTGCCTCAAGGATAGAGTCTTGATCTGGGAGTTTAGTTTTTCCGAAATCACGGGCTACAGAGAATTATTGCAGTGTGCTGCTATGGCAAGTCTAATGTTCCTGCCACTCGGAGTTTGCCGCCTTCCAAATACATCAGCACCGCTTTGTCGCCTGGGCGATATACAAGCTCCTTCTCTAAACTCAACGTTAAACTGGGTTTGTGCCAGTCGCCGCCCTCGCTGACCTCATCCACTTTACCATTGAGGAACTGCATCCAGTGCCCCACGTGCACAACCATGCCAGCCTTCAGCGGCGATGGCCAATACTTCACAAGCGACGCCTGAGTCTTCAACGCTTTAGACGCCATGATTGCCGGGTCAGTTGTCAAAACTGTGCCGCGGTCCACATCTTCCACTTCAACGTTCTTCACCGCGAACCCCACGCGGTCACCCTCCACGGCGGAGTCAAACTCTTCGTCATGCTTCTGGATGGAACGCACCTGAGCTGTTTTCACGCCAGGCAGCGCCTTCATGACTGCATGCTTCAAAACACCGCCATACATGACGACACCTAAAACGACCACCCCAACGCCTTTCACGTTGAAAGCATGATCCACGGGAACCGTTCCAACTTGCCCTTCCGCGGACTTCTGCTCGGACGCGTCTTTGAGGAGACGTTCCCGCAAGACGTTGGCGTCGTCGGGGAGAAACTCATACTGCTCTAGTATGGTTCCTTTGGTGATTTGGAGGATTTTCTCTTTAGGCACAAAGTTGCGGAGAATGAAGTAGCCGCTGCCTACGCCGCAGCACTGCAACATCACGAGGCTCTCGCCCAACGTGGCGTTTAATTCGTCCACGACTACCACGGCTTTTTTGGCTTCAGAAGCCGCGTAGAATAGGGGTGCTAGCCTTTCGGGGTAGCGGGTGGCTTCTACCAACGTGACGGTGTCTTCGCCCTTCTTCAAGTTGTACAAGGTAATGTCTGTGCTCGTGCCCTTTTTGGCTACTGCGCCTGCGTAGCCCGGCACGCCTAAAACGGCAACCAACAAGTTCCCCATGAACAGACCTCGCGAATCAACGCACCAACCCCTGCCAGCAAGATAAGCCTTATGGAAGACAAAGACAATGTTGCAGCCTGCAAAGACGCGGTTCTTACTCAACTTTTCTTTTCTAAGAATCTGAAAATCCGCCTGTAGAAGGTAGTTTTGTGAGTTCCCTCTCTGCAAAAGGTGATATTGAGGATGCCATCAAGAGATAATGCGTTGATGCAACATTTATGGTGGTTTTTGTTTGTAATGGGCATATCCGCAGTTCATATGTTGATTTTCTGATTATTGTCAGGTATGTTTATATTGCATGCTGAAGGAGCCGATTGTACGAAAGGAGTAAGGACACATTAACGCCCAAAGGGACACCAAAAGTCGATTTTGGAAAAAGTAGCATAAAGAAAGAACCGTTTGATTAGACCAAAGGCAGAAAGACCGCCCGCGACGAAATCATTGTTTTTCCTCGCCTTTTCTCCTTTCTCCCAAAAAAAGGCTTGCCGCGGCGGTCCTGCAAACCTTTTTCTCCAAAAAACGCGTCCGTTGAGCTATCTTTCCCACAGGTTAGTAAATGAACAGAAACAACATCGAGACACTTATTGAAATACCGATGCAGACGTCAGAGCATAGCAGTTGTCGGTTGCATTCCAGACAAAAGTGACACTCGCCATTCCTAGTGATACGTCAATTCCACCCCATCCTCTGTTTTCGATAGAAGATGAAAAACTGAAACGCGTTACATTGCTGTTGACGGTGTAGAAGATGGACTTGTTTTCGGAGTTGCCCCATATTGAGAATGGAACCTTAACAACGGTGCTGCTCAACAGGACGTAATCGTCTTGGTTCTGCACGACAAACGAAACATTAACACCACTCACAACAAGATAGAAATCTGCAGACCTGCTGCCGTGATAGTTGCTGCAAGACCAAACAACCTCGTTGACGCTTTCGGAATATGCCTTGTTATACTTCCAGTCCATTTCGTAGCTAACAAGTGCACGTCTGGAAACATTGTCAATCTGAAAAAACAGAGAACCTAATATCAAGATGAAGACGAAATAGAGTGCTATGTTTCTTTTCTTGGTATATTTTCTCAAAGAAGGGCGTGCTACGAGTAGAACCAGAAGCACGATTAAAACCGCAAATATCGCAAAATAATACGGTATAGCAAAAAACGAAGGATCTGCTAACGAGAGCGTCACAGCAAGGGAACCACTGACTGTCATAAAGCTTGCCACACAGGAGTTGTGCTATAGGTTTAAAAGATTATTGGGAGTTTTCCAGACGGAATAACGAGTTAGGCGAGGAAAAATGGCTTTGCCGGAACCGCAAGGATCAGATATACACCGCAGCTTACACCTACAACATACTCTGCAGCACAGCCAGACCACCAAAAGTGAAACACGTATGACAAAACCAAAAATCAGAAGAATCCAACCAGACCTGTTGCAAGAACCTTGGGAGCAGCTACGCAAAAAAAACGCAATCACAGTCAAATCGACAGCCTGCCGCTAAAGACGGAAAACACTAGAGAAGCATAGGCAGAAATAGCTGCAAGAAAATCCTCTTACAAACCAATTCATGCTGCAGCTATATTAGCACTTTCAGTCAAGATGAAACAGTTGGTCGTTGCATTCCGCGCATATCTAACGAACCAAACCCCGCCAG
>JGI20214J51650_10001494_pt1 | contig 14853 bp, 9 predicted proteins | sample WetSurMetagenome_FD_51650 | JGI IMG/M metagenome (IMG submission 51650) | reverse complement strand
CCGTGAATGCTCTCGGCATACTGCTCAACCGCTGCCTTCTCGGTGCCGGTGTATCGGACTGCGGCCGTTTCTCCCTGACGATGACAGCGGGCACAAAGAGTCGGAACCTTGAGCGGGAAGGTAGCAGACTGTGAATCCTGCTTGCTGCGGATTACGTGCGTGCCATGACATTCGACACAGGTTGGAGCATTGGTATCCTGCTTCGCAAAAAGCTGCCCATGAGTGCTTTTCTGATATTGCTGCGCCACTTCCTCGTGACAGGAACTGCAGTCCACTTTCTGAGTCAGTGTCTCGCACGGGCGGACGTGAGAAGGGCTTACACCGGAATGACATTGGCTGCACGCCTTCTTCGCGTGGATAGAGCCGCTCATCTCAGCGGCGTCAACATATAGCGAGCGGCCGTCTTTCGAGGATTTGACATCGCGGCGCGCGTGACAGCGAAGACAATCCTGGTCCGCCATCCCCTCATCGTAAAAAACGCGGCGGACCTTATGGGGTTCGTGACAATCCACACACGCAGGGAGAACGTGAGCTTCCTTTTCCCAGAGCTCCCCACGGATCACTTTCCGGTGCACTTCTTCAATCTGCGCGTGACACTTGGAACATGTGGCGGCAATGTTTTGGCGGGCGATGGAAGAACGACTATCCGTGTGCGGCAGGATCAGGTGCGCCGTGTGGCATGAGGAGCAGGTCGCAGTAACGATAAGTCCTTTGTTGAGGAGTCCTTCGCCGTGGATGCTTTCCTCGTAGTTCTGGAGGATATTGGATTGGTGGATCTCCCTTTGCCGTTGGACCGGAGTCCCTTCTTGGTGGCACTTACCGCAGACAAAAGGAACCCGTTGCGGTGCCACAGCTGATAGGGGGTTCTTGACGGGAACTATGTCGTGATTGCCGTGACAGTCCACGCAGCGAGGCGCTAAGGGATCCCCTCGCGCAATAGCCCGGCCATGCAGGGACTCCGAGTGCTGTTTCTGCTCTTCCGCATGGCAGTTGCCGCAGTCTACACGGGCAAGCCGTTCCTCGTGCGGGATTTCCTTTTTCTCCAGATCCGCATGGCAGCCTATGCAGGACAGATCCGCATGCACCGAGGCGGCGAACTTCTTTTCATCGACGTAGGCGGAAAACGACTTGCCATTGCGACTCCCCTTGAGAGTGTTGTCGCTGTGGCACATCAGGCAGTCTTCCGTCGTTTGCGCCGCGAGAACCGCGGGCAGACAGTTGCTCCCCAGCCATATCAGACCCAGAATCCAAAATCTCATCGATGATTATCAGATACTCTCTGCCAACCCNAAGCCGAGGCGTCCTGCCTGTGGCGATAGCAACTCGGCTCAATCTTAGCCGATTCCTTTTTCTATTCCAATCCGGAAGTTGGGGGTCCGCCAATTGGTGACAGGCGCTATAACTGAAGTTATGGCGCCTGTCACCGGATAGAGAGCTAGGGGATTTTGACGAGGAGTTTGGCTGTGCCGGTATTTCCATCCTCATCACTGGCGCGAACGCCAATCAGATGTTCGCCCAATGAGAGATCCGGAGTTGCAAAGCGAAATTCTTCCTGGACCGAATCGGCAATACCGTCCTGAGGAAACACCAGGAACCACTCGCCTCCATCCAGGGAAAATTCGGCGGTTATAATCCTGCCCGCCGGCACACGGGCGCTGAATTGTATCTCCACAGACTTGCTGCTGATCTTATGATCCTTGATCTCCACCAGTGGTGTCGTATTCGAGATCACAAATGGATTGGAAACCAACTCCCCAATCAGAAACCTCCCATAAGGATTCGAGGGTGCATCGCTGGCCACAACTTTCAGCCGATAAACACCGCCCGGGAGGGAGACGCTGTCAAGAGTATAGAAGGTGTCCGTTGACCGCTGCTCCAGGACCTTCCACTCAGATTCCCCTTCGCCTTTGAAATAAATCGCGTATTCCAGGGAATCGTCATTATCGTCCGTGGCCTTCCAGGTAAAGGACTGGGCTCCAGCCTGCAGGATCTGGCGCGGAGGAAGGATCAAAGTCTCTTTGCCGCGCGATCGAGGCGAATTCAGCGAAAGCCCATCCGTCGCAGTGGACGCCGAACTGACCGTGACGGTTCCGGCGGATATCGAAGGAGTTTTTTGAAGTCCGATCCCACCGGGAAGTGCGTTGATGCCGACAACCTGAGGGCGCAGATTCTGTTGCAGATAGGGGATCGTGATCTTTTCCAGAAGATCCGCAGCCGCTTTCTGGCCCGCAGCGCCGGCTCCCTTAAAGGCATAGCGCCACTGCAGATATCGAGCTCGCGGACTGGTGATTTGTTGGCCGGCCTCGGCCTCATAGGGACTGCTCCAATCGCTCCAGGAATTATCCGGCTTATCCGTGTTGCCAGTCCTGGTCGAGATTTCAATTTTGGCGCCGGCGGGATTGGAAATACCCCATGAGATTTTTCCCCAGGTGGAAACGGCTTTGGCATCCAGGACTTTCGATTCAAAGGTTCCGGTTTCTGCCTGGCGGGACTGGAGCTTGTAAAGCTTGCCCTGGTTGCTTCCCGCTACCCAAGTAAAGCCGCTCCCCTCCAGAAGACGAGTCATATCTTCTTCGGGGGAATCGGTGACCACCGTGACCTGTTTGGCCGCATCGATAGCGAGCAGGCGCCCTTTGGGACCGGTCGCTGCGATGATGGACCCATCATTGCGCAGGGCAATATCGAAAATCATCTGGTCCTTAGAGGAATAGACCGTCTCGGTATTCCCGTCTCTGGAGATGGCATAGATCGAGGAACGCGAACCCGAAGAGTCTTTCTCACCACCCGGAGCGGTAACTGCCGACGCGCCGGTTTTCGACTTGTCGGCCAGATTGGCCAGAGCTTGAATGGTTGCGATCGGCAGGGCCGTGGCCGGCGCAATCGCAGGCAAGCTTTCGTTCTTGAGACCGGCAGACGCACTGGATCCAGAGGCGACCGCGTAGATCGTCCCCAGACGATCGACCACAATGGAGCGCACCTCCGCCATGGAAGTGTCTAGCATGGTGAAGCCTTTACCCTGGGGAGTGATTTCAATAACCACGCCGCCGGGGGAGGTTCCCGCCAGAAGATTTCCGTTAGACTCGCGTGCCAGACAGACTATGTGGGTATCTTTTCCGGCATAGAAAGTAGTCTTCTTTCCGGCCCGATCCACTTTGAATATGTTTCCGTGGCCTCCCGTGCCCACATACAGGTTTCCGGAATCGTCAAATGACATCGCCCAGATGTACTTTTCCTCCGGGTTACAGAACTCGGTAGCCTGATTAGCCGCCGTGACCTTGTAGACTTTTCCGTCGGGAGAGGTGCCGACATAGAGATTGTCTGCTGCATCCACGGCCAAGGCAAAGATGTCAAGCTCCTTGGACTGATAGTAGAGGCTTCCCTTGCCTTGCGCATCGACCTTGAACACTTTCCCTTCATGGCCAGTTCCCAAATAGACATTCCCGACCTTATCCCGAGCCATCGAGAAGATAAAAGGCGCGTCGGTGTCGTAAACCATATCGTAGGCGGGCGCCGGAAACAGCTTTCCGTCGGAACTGAGCGAAACACGCGTCAGCGTCCCTGCCAGCAGATCGTCCTGCGAGAAGTGCTCCCAGAATTGAGGAGTCACGGCCAATGCCGCTATTGAAAAGGCCAACAGGACGGTCAGTAGTGCTGCACTCCGGTGTCGCATGAATGACTCCAGAAGAAATTTCCAGGTTCCGCGCTCCCGGATCCCGGAACTATCTGTTTAGGGCTTAATCTCGAGGTTCAGCGTTTTGATACCTGAGACGATATAGCCTGGTTGCGGAAGTTCATATTCCATGAAGGTAGATGTCTGGATCGGGACCATTCCGCCGGCGCTGCGCCCCGACTTCAGGATGGAGAGAATGGAGGGCGGCAGGCCCGGCAGACCTTCTCCGTTCACAACAGCTCCAGCCTCCCGTCGAGTCAGGCGAATATAAAGCCGATCATTCTTCCGGATGCTGTTGATAAATTTGATCAGCTGGGTCAGGTCGCGCGGTACCAATTCATCGCCCTGCTCCTGTGCATCCAGAGACATCAGTGAGGCGCCGTCAGCCAGGACCAGGGTCACAGGACCCGGAGCAATATCCGCCGGAATAGGTATCGGGAAATCATCCTGGAGCAACTCTCCATTCGCCTTCCGATAAAAGATCTGCAGAGGAACGATATCGCCTGCCTTTACCTCGGCTCGCGGAAAACGCAAAGAGTCGAGCAGTGCGGCACGATCCTCCTCCTGAGACGTAATGTCGATAGTGATTCCCTCCAGGTCCAGATCGTCATAACCGGCGACCAGAAGGAAGTTGACCGGCACAGCGATCGAAAGCGCCGCGGATATCGAGGCATCCCCATCCGATGAAAACCGGTTCTCTATCTCAACTGCTTCCTGCCCTTTGATGCGAATTGTCCCCTTGACCTGCACGGTCTGAATTCCCATTGATCGCTCGGAAGCGACAATGCTGTTATACACAGTAAGGTTCACCAGCAGCGGAGTCAGAAATCGGTCACGGGCAATTTCATATTTCAAGTCCTTTACCACGCCCCTGCTCGTCGATACGTGAACCACAAGGGGGAGCATCTTGGCCTTCTGACCCAGAATCCCATAAACACCCGAATTCCGATCCTGGACGATGGTGCCGGCCGCATCTCCGGTTTCAAGGATCTTGAAGGAACTCTGCAGGCTGGGGAAAACGGTAATCGCATTGCCCCTGTGAAAAGGAAGTTCGGTGAAGCCGAGATTGAAAAACATGTGGCCGAATGCATAAATCCTATCGCCGTCAATGTGCGTGACCGTGCCTCCGGCCGAGGCATCCAGATCCCCGCGTATCAGGGGAATGATGATGTTGCCTCCGGGCTCCAGAGGCGCGAGGTCGGTCGCCGTTTGCGGTGCCGCGCCGACTGATGCGGACATGCGGGGATCCGCTCCTCCCGTACCCTGCAAGATCGCCAACCCGAGGGATCTAAGCTGCGGGCCGAAGACCTGAAGCGCTTGCGGACTGAAACCCGCCAGACTTAACGGAGTAGCAATAGGGGAAAGCGCGTGGCCTCCAAACGGCGCCAGCTCCGGCTGGAGCTGAATATCGCGCGCAGACACCATAAGATCTTTTAAATTGTTCCCTGTTCCCTGGCTTGGCAGCTGGTATTTCCACAGCATGCTCTTTTTGAGAATAATGGTGGGTCCCGGCAACGAGATTTTCGACTCGGTAAAGGCGTCGACCATCTGGGTAATAGGAGTAATGCCTCCTATCGCTTCCTTGGCAAAAGGGAATGAAAATGACACAGCTCCCAGCAGCTTGCCGTCAATAAAGACCGGACTCCCGCTCATGCCTTCAAAGACTCCGGTCTGCGCCAGCGGCCCGCCGCTTAAGCGCGCCAGAACCGCCTGTGTGCCCGGTCCTACTCCGCGCAGCACCCCCAAAATTTCCACCTGGAATTCTTCCGGCTTGCTGCCTTGATAGCAGGTCTTGCCAATTCCCTTCATGCCCGGCTTGAGATCCTCCACGCGGAAGAACTCAGTCTTCGTCAGGCCGTTTTCCAGTAGAGGGAACAGGACAGCAGCCAGCGCCATCCAGAGTATTTTTCGCATCATTCAGGACCTTTCCCAACGATTCTCGGGGAGAAATCGTGCAAAAGCATAACCACAAAGTATAATATCTGCATAAATTTGCGTCAAGATATACCGGACAATAGCACCCCAAAGACAGAACCATCCCTCATGCGCCCTCGGGGCTCACCCTGTGACGCATGAAAACATTTCTAGCCTTTGGATATTTTCGTCGGGGTCGGCATCGGAATCCGGGGGTTTCTATTCCGATACCAATTCCGATGCCGACCCCGATTTTCTGCAATCACCGGGAATTTTCGAAACAGGCAGGAAAGCCCTACCCCATTTTTGAAATTGGACTGGGGTCTTTGCGTGCCGAGAGCCCATTTCTTTTGAATAACTTACCTATATATAGTGGTATTTTTCAGCAGAGCCCCGATATATAGCGATTTAGATAGCTCTGGAAATTGTGCTTGTGATATATTGAACGCGATATGTTGACAACCGGGAGTCGTCACGGGAAATGGGCATAATCACCAGTCGGGGCGATAAGGCGGGGAAAGCATAAGCCCGGCATTTTGATTGGCTCTCCATTTTTCGGTAATCTGTAATGACTTCGGAAAGCGCATCCAGAGGAGTTCTCAGGAAGGTCATAAGTCCTTCGAGCGGGTGGTTGTCGCTCACTGAGTTCTGATACTCGTATGCATCAAATACAAAAACTGGAGCTCGTCGGTTTCAAGTCCTTCTGTGACCGCACTCAGATAATATTTCACGAAGGAGTGACTGCCATTGTCGGACCCAACGGGTGCGGGAAAAGCAACATTTCCGACGCCGTCAGCTGGGTCGTAGGCGAACAGAGCGCCAAGAGTCTGCGAACGGACCGCATGGAAGGCGTGATCTTTAACGGCACGCAGGCGCGCAAAGCCACGAGTTATGCCGAAGTTGTCCTTACTCTCTCCCTCATGGATCATTTTTCAATTCCGGAAGGGATGGCATTGAATCCCGATGGTTTCACAGTCGGCCGGCGCCTCTATAGGTCGGGAGAAAGCGAATACTCACTGGATGGGAAACGCTGCCGGCTGAAGGATATTCAGGCGCTGTTCGAAGGCACGGGATTAGGCCCTAATTCGTATGCCCTCATCGAACAGGGGAGGATTGGTCAAATCCTCAGTTCAAAGCCGGCTGATCGGCGGGCACTGATCGAAGAAGCTGCCCGCATCACTCTCTTCAAGAGCCGTCGCTGTTCGGCCGAAATGAAGCTGGAAATGGCCCAGCAGAACCTGCTGCGAGTCAGTGATATTATTCGTGAGGTGGCTCGACAACTGGGTTCGCTGCGTCGGCAGGCTGCGAAGGCGCGCAGATACAATCGCCTGCGCGAAGAGTTTCGCGGGCTGCAAAAATTGAGATTAGGAGTGGAAGCAAGGCAGCTCCGAGACCACCTCGAGGACTGCTCGCAACGGTTCACGGCCGCGCAGGAGCAGGAGCAGTCCGTACTGTCCGACCTTGCCGCCGCGGAAGAGCTGAGGGGAACGCAACTGGAAACCTGCCAGAACCAGGAAGAGCTGGTTAGTCAGACCAGAGAAAATCTCTCCAATTTGAAGGTGGATGCCGGGAACGCTCAGAACACTCTGGAGAATCAGGAAACCCAGCGACTGGGTCTCGTCTTGCGTTTGAGGGAACTGGACCGAGATCAGCAGGCCATCAATGGGCGCGCACAGATCATCGGGAGTGAGCAGAAGCGCCTGGCGGATCTTGCCGGTGCGCTGAACGAGGAACTCGCCGGCGGACAAAGAATTCTGGACGAAGAACAGTCCCGGAGTGACGTCCTGGCGGAAGCTATCCGGCAGACCGAAGGAGAAACGGAAAGGCTGCGTTCCGACCTTTTAAATGGCGCCGGACAGCTTTCGGACTGCAGGAACCTGCAAGCCCGATGCCATGAAAATCTCCAGCGAATCTCAGCACAGAAAGCCCGGATCGAGGAGGAGTTGGCCGTCAGGGTCAGCGAGCGCGAGGTTTTGCGGTTGGAGTTGAGTGATCTCCTGAAGCAGTCCGACGAGAAGCTTGCCCGGCAGCAAAATGTCGGCCTTATGCACAAAGAGCTGGAACGGAAATCTTCCATGCTGGCCGAGCGCCTGGAGCAAACCTCCGCCGAGCTGACGGCCCAGCAGGAAGAGCACAGCCTAATGCAGCACAGATATTCTTCGCTGGAAGAGGTTGAGAGGCGGCGCAGCAACTATTCCGAGGGCGTGCAGAAATATCTTTCGGCCCGCATTCCGGGAGAAGAAGCGTCTCCCGCGCAGACGCTCGCGGACCACGTCGAGACCGACCCGATCTATGAAACGGCCGTGGAGGACTATCTAAACGATCCGCTTCAGTACATCCTGGTCGACAGGCTGCCTGATGCCGTCCACAGTGTGGAGCGTTTAAAGCGCATCGGCGCAGGCAAGTGCACGTTCATGACGCTCAGGAATGGCCATGACCATTACCCTGAAATCAATCGCCCTCCCCTGGGCGGAGACGGCGTCGTGGGATATCTTGATGATCTCCTGCGGATGAAAGAGGAAGTACGGCAGGCGTTCGAGCGGGCGCTTCCCGAATATGCCTCTACCATCATGGTGTCCGATCTGAATACCGCCTTTCGCGTAGCCGATCAACATCCGCAGGCAAATTACCTGACCATTTCGGGCGAGTCTTATTCTCCGCGGGGAATGCTATCAGCCGTGGGAGAACGGAAATCCATGTCCGGATTCCTGGCCCTGAAGCGCGAGAAGCGGGATCTTGAGTCCAAACTGAACCGCCTGAACGTGAAGATCCAGGCAACAAGGGAGATGCTCGCCGGCCTCAAGGGAGAACAGGCCACGGTAGCCGAATCCATCAAGTCGCTCGCGGCCGAGTTCCGCAAGCTCGAGCTGGAAGTTGTCGTGGCCGGTCACGAGGTGTCCCGGCTGGAAAACGAGATTGGTAAGATCGACAGCATGGCAGTGGTGGTCAACTCCGAAATCTTGCGGCTCGACTCCGAAAAGACCGATTTTGAACGACGCTTGAGCGAATCCGCGGCCGGAATTTCCGAGATTGAAGAGCGCAGCCGCTCCGGGAGCGAAACCTTAAAAGAGCTGGGTGCCCGGCTGGAAGCCCTGAAACTTGAAAGTGCGGATTTGGCCCGCAAGCTGGCAGCGATGACCTCTGCCCAAGCTGTAAAAGGAGAGCGCCTCTCCGCCGCAGATTTCGACCTGCAACGTCTGGCCGCAGAATCCGAGGATGTGCGCAGGCGAGGCGAAACCGGCCGGGCCGAGAAGGACCAGGCAAGCGCACGGATCGTCGATATTGAGCTGGCCCAGAAAGATGCCAGGGCAAGGATCGAAGAATGCGGACGACAGCTTCTGGAAACCGAAGGTATGCTCGCAGTGCGCCAACGCGATCTGAGCGCACAGCGTGAGGCCTTGACGGAAATTGAAAGGCGATTGCGCCAGCTTCACGCGGCGCGCGAAGAAACCATGGGGGCGCGCAGCAAGATCGAGATCGAGAAAACGCGGCTTGAGAGCGACATCGGGCACCTCGAACAAAACAGCCTGGAGGAGTTCCATTCTCCTCTGGACCAGCTGATCTCAGGCATCGAGGCCTCCGATTGGCAGCGGAATTACGAAGCGGTCCAGGCACAGTACAATGAGCTCAAGGAGAAAATCGAAAACTACGGCGCCATTAACATGCGCGCTCTCGAGGAGTATCAGGAACTGGATGAACGCTACCAGTTTCTGAACAATCAAAGGGCGGACATCGAGCAATCGATTGCGGATACCCAGAAGGCTATCGCGGACATCAATCGTCGTTCGGCTGAACAGTTCGAAGAGGCCTTCAATGCCATCCGCCGAAATTTTATCGATGTCTTTCAGCTCCTCTTCACCGGAGGGCAATGCGATCTGCGCTTGCTCGACGATGATGACCTGCTGGAGAGCGGAGTCGATATCATCGCGCAGCCACCGGGGAAGAGGCTGCAGAACGTCCTTCTTCTCTCGGGGGGCGAAAAAGCGTTGACGGCTCTAGCGCTGCTGATTGCGATCTTCCGCTATCGCCCAAGCCCATTTTGCGTCCTTGATGAGGTCGATGCTCCGCTCGATGATGCCAACGTGGATCGTTTTACCAAGTTGATTTCCGAGCTGAGCAAAGAGACTCAGTTCATCATTGTCACTCACAACAAGAAGACCATGGAGATGGCCCAGACACTCTATGGTGTGACGATGGAGGAACCGGGCATCTCGAAGATACTGGGAGTGGATTTCAGGCGCCGCAGCGAAGCTCTCGCCAGCTAGCCCTCATTTCTCGCCAGGTTTCCAGTGCAGCGTCGGATCCGCCTCGCGATAAAACCTGGCAAGACAAGCGGGCTAACAATTGGGGACATAATACTCAACTGCCAAATTGCCTTTAGGAGAGGTTTTTCCTGCTCCTGGGAGTTGAGTATTGTGTCCCCAATTGTTAGAATCTGTGGCTTCCGACGGAGGGTTAAATGGAAAATGGGTCCAGTGTATGCATTCAGACTGATCTGAGTGGATTGACGTTACTGCGCCGGGGAAAGGTCCGCGACGTCTATGAGTTCGGTGACAATATCCTTCTGATCGCCACCGACAGGCTGTCCGCCTTTGATGTCGTCCTCCCCACAGCAATTCCGCTGAAGGGCGCGGTCCTGACGCAGCTGTCACGTTTCTGGTTCGACATGATGCGGGATATCGTGCCCAACCACATGATCAGCGCCGATGTCGACACCTTCCCCAAGGAACTGCAGGTCTACCGCGATCAACTGCACCTGCGGACCATGCTCGCCGTCAGGGCGGAAATGTTTCCCGTGGAGTGCGTTGCCCGGGGCTATCTGGCCGGCTCGGGGTGGAAGGAATATAAAGAATCGGGTTCAGTCTGCGGAATCCAGCTTCCGCCCGGATTAAGAGAGTGTGACCGATTGCCGGAGCCGATCTTTACTCCCGCTACCAAAGCCGAATCGGGCCACGACCTCAATATTTCTTTCGAAGAAACAGCGAAGATCGTCGGCCGCAATAATGCCGAAAAGCTGAGAGAGCTGTCCCTCCAGATCTACCAACGGGCCGCAGAATATGCGCTTCCGCGGGGAATCATCATTGCCGACGTAAAGTTTGAATTTGGCATCTACCAAGGAGAGATCATCCTCTGTGATGAGCTGCTGACACCCGACTCATCGCGTTTTTGGTCTCGATCCAATTATCGTCCGGGAAGGCCTCAGCCCTCTTTTGATAAGCAATACGTTCGAGACTATCTGGAAGAAATCCATTTCAACAAGCAATACCCTGGGCCCGAGCTACCCCCTGCCGTTGTCAAAGGCACAAGGGAGAAGTACACGGAAGCCCTTCGCATGCTGACCGGCGTTCCGCTGGTTTAAGGGCAGATGAGCCGGGCGGGACACGAGGGATAGCGAGCCATTTAAGTATCTCAATCTTTTATTTTGCGGAGCCGGCGATCATGGAACTGGGCCGATGGAGCTTCCTCGATTTTGTCTTTATCTTGATCGTCCTCCTCTCCACCGGTCTCGCCCTGACCAAAGGACTGGTGCGCGAAATCATCAGTCTGTTGGCACTGGTGGGCGGGCTTCTCATGGCGGCATTCTTTTACCCATCTGCCGGCAACTGGTTTGCTGAGTTTACTCGCACCCGGGCTATCGCCGATCTCCTTGGATTCTCATTGATCTTCATTGGCGTTCTGTGCATAGGTGCTATCGCCGCCTTCTTGGTGAACCGCTTTGTCAAGATGGCTGCACTCAAATGGATGGATCGACTGCTGGGCGCATGCTTTGGATTCGTCAGAGGTTGGGCTATCGCCTCGATAATGGCTTTGGCTCTGATTGCCTTTCCGGTACGCGAGGGGCTCATCGCACGTTCCTACCTGGCACCATTCCTGCTGGCCGGCGCCAGGGCCGCAGTCCTGATCGCGCCACAAAGTCTAAAGGATAGATTTGAAGAACAGTATCAGAAAGTGCTTCACAGCTGGAACGAGCACCGGAGCGCTCTATGACAGATGCCGCCGCCGGACAGCAACCTCGGTTAAAGGATAGGCTTGAGGCCTTGTGCCTCGAGATGATTGACAGGGGAATTCTCTTCTCGGAAGCCGCCGTTTGTTTCGAGAAGTGCTTTATTTTGGAAATGCTAAGGCGGAATGAGCATAATCTGTCCCGCACCGCCGACCAGCTGGGCATCCATCGCAATACACTGGCAAAAAAAGTAAGTCAATATCAGATCAAAAACAGGTGAAGTTGCACCCTCACCGTTGGAAATGCCCGCGGCCCCTATCCCCCCCTTTGAAATGCGGCCCTTAATCTACTGATATAACCGGCATCTATGCCGGAATCTGCAGGTTGACAAAAGAAACTTTGATCTTATAATATTGGCACTCGTTCCTTACGAGTGCCAATATGTAAGAATAATTGTTTTATAATGAAGTATTTAGAGCACAACAGCTACCAAGGAAAGGAGCTTCAGTCTATGCAAGTGAGGCCTTTGCACGACCGAGTTCTCGTGAAACGGGTCGAAGAAAAGGAAGTCGTCAAGGGTGGGATCATCATCCCTGACAGCGCGAAGGAGAAACCGATGGAAGGTGAAGTGGTTGCCGTCGGTCCGGGGAAAATTCAGGATGACGGAAAGCGATCTCCGCTGGATGTCAAGGCCGGAGACAAAATCCTGTTTGGAAAGTATTCCGGCACGGAAATCAAGATTGACGACCAGGAATATGTGATCATGCGCGAAGAGGAAATCCTGGCGGTGTTCGAAGGCGCGTCGAAAAGCAAAAAGTAGCCTATTTACATACAAATAAAGGAGTTTTTAGTTTATGGCTAAAGAGATTATTCACGGCGAGCAATCTCGCCAGGCGATTCTCCGAGGGGTAAACCAGCTCGCGGATGCCGTAAAGATCACCTTGGGACCGAAGGGGCGCAACGTCGTCCTAGATAAGAAATTCGGCTCCCCTCTGATCACAAAAGATGGCGTTACCGTAGCGAAAGAAATCGAGCTGAAAGAGGGCCCTGAGAACATGGGCGCCCAGATGGTGCGCGAAGTGGCTTCCAAGACCTCAGATGTAGCGGGCGACGGAACCACCACGGCAACCGTCCTGGCGCAAGCTATTTTCCGTGAAGGCGTGAAGAATGTTGCCGCCGGAGCCAATCCTATGGCGCTGAAGCGCGGGATCGAGAAGGCGGTTGGGGCTGCCATTGAAGAATTGAAGAAGCTCAGCAAGCCTGTCAAGGGCGAGATGATTTCCCAGGTGGGGGCGGTTTCCGCCAACAACGATAAGACCATCGGCGGAATTATAGCGGAAGCCATGAAGAAAGTAGGCAAGGACGGCGTCATCACCGTTGAAGAGGCAAAATCGATCGAGACTTCCCTGGAAGTGGTCGAAGGCATGCAGTTTGACCGCGGATACCTTTCTCCTTACTTCGTGACCGATCCGGAGCGGATGGAAGCCGAATTGAACGATTGTTTAATCCTGCTGAATGAGAAGAAGATCAGCTCGATGAAGGATCTGCTGCCGCTGCTCGAACAGGTGGCCAAGAGCGGCCGTCCGCTGCTGATCATCGCAGAAGACGTGGAAGGTGAAGCGCTGGCGACTTTGGTGGTCAACAAACTTCGAGGCACTCTCGCGGCCGCGGCCGTGAAAGCTCCCGGCTTCGGTGATCGCCGTAAGGCCATGCTGGAAGATATTGGCATTCTTACCGGCGGCAAGGTCATCTCCGAAGACCTCGGCATTAAACTTGAAAACGTCCGCATTGAAGACCTGGGACGCGCCAAGAAAATCACCATCGACAAAGACAACACGACGATCATAGAGGGAGCGGGCAAGCATAGCGACATCGAGGGACGTGTGAAACAATTGCGCGTTCAGATCGAGGAGACTACTTCCGATTACGATCGTGAGAAACTGCAAGAGAGACTGGCAAAGCTGGTCGGCGGTGTGGCCGTGATCAAAGTCGGCGCCGCGACAGAGACCGAGCTGAAGGAAAAGAAAGCGCGCGTGGAAGATGCCATGCATGCCACGCGGGCCGCGGTTGAAGAAGGGATCGTTCCCGGTGGCGGCGTCGCCCTGCTCCGCTGCGTTTCGGCAATTGACAAGCTGAAGCTGGAAGGCGACGAAGGTGTCGGTGTAAACATCGTTCGGCGCGCTCTTGAGGAGCCACTGCGCATGATCGTTCTCAACGCCGGGCATGAGGGCGCCGTGGTCGTAGATAAGGTCAGACAGAGCAAGGACGCAAACTACGGCTTTAACGCCGATAGCGAGCAGTACGAGGACCTGGTTTCTGCGGGCGTCATCGATCCGACCAAGGTTACCCGAACCGCGCTGCAGAATGCATCCTCGATCGCAGCCCTGCTGCTGACAACCGAAGCCCTGGTGTGCGATATCAAGGAAGATGAAAAGACTCCTCCAATGCCTCCCGGAGGCGGCGGCATGGGCGGCATGTACTAAGACCGCTTGAGCTGATCTTGAAGCTTACTCAATCTAAGGGGGTCCGGACCAATGTCCGGGCCCCTTTTTTTTGGCTTTCAGTTTTCAGCTTTCAGCCATCATCTGCCGGTGTCCTGCTGAAGGCTGAAAGCTACAATGAAATAATGCCGTCTATGACTACACATTACTGCCATGGACGCCGCACACTTGCTGCAGGGCCGGCTGGGAGAGCGTATTGCCTGTCTTTATTTGATGCGGCAGGGCTTTGACATAATTGCGCGCAGGCATCGTGGGAGTGCCGGGGAAATCGATTTGGTTGCCCTGGAGGATGATGTTCTCGCTTTCATCGAAGTCAAGACGCGTGCTTCGAGCGAGTTCGGAGAGCCCTGGGAATTCGTTGACTGGCAGAAGCAGCAGCGCGTGCGCCGCACGGCGGAAGATTTTATTGCGCGCTACGATCTGGTCAAATACACCTATCGTTTTGATATTGTGTCCGTGATTTCGCCTGGCACTTGTCGCCAACAAGTGGCCTTGTTCCGCAACTCTTTTTAGCGCTGTCGTTGCAGAACTCAATTGAAAATGCGGGGTTGATTCAAATTTAGTCCAATAGAGTTGACCCTGAATTATCGGTCTGCTAATATTTTGCGGCTGACCTCAAGGGAGCGGGAATAACTCAGTGGTAGAGTGCAACCTTGCCAAGGTTGAAGTCGCGGGTTCGAATCCCGTTTCCCGCTCCAAGCTCACTGCCCTCAGCAATCAGTTCTCATCCGTCAGCATTAGCCCAACTTTCGCAGTTGAGGGGGTAGCGCGCCGGTAAATCATTTATTTTCAGTAGAGGTACCCCAAAGGTCTTCACTACAAGC
>JGI20214J51650_10001493_pt1 | contig 14856 bp, 10 predicted proteins | sample WetSurMetagenome_FD_51650 | JGI IMG/M metagenome (IMG submission 51650) | reverse complement strand
ATGATACATTCAGCGATGGAAGCAGAAACGAATATGAAAGACTTGAAAAGCTGCTCTTCCCCGAGCAGGTTCCTGAGGTAAAGCAGCCGGCCGGACTTAACTGTTCTATGAGAAAATACCAGTCAGACGGTTTAAACTGGTTGATCCTTCTTCAGACTGCTGGTCTTGGTGGTTGCCTTGCAGATGATATGGGACTTGGGAAAACGATTCAGACACTTGCGATGCTTCAGTATAACAAGGAGAATCTAACTGCCGGCATAAGAACAAAAACTGAAAAAGAGTTAAGCCTTTTTGAAAATCAAGAGTCAAAACTTACTTCTCTGATAATTGTTCCGGCTTCTCTTATCTATAATTGGGAAAACGAAATATCGCGTTTTGCACCCGGGATGAAAGTTTATAGTTATAAGGGAAACCAGAGGAAGAAGTCAACCGACTATTTTCATAATTTCGACATAATCCTTTCAAGTTATCACACAATCAGACAGGATATCGAATTAATTAGCTCATATTCATTTCATTATATCATTCTAGACGAGAGCCAGGTAATAAAAAATCCGGCTTCCATGCTCTATAAAACAGTTACGAGACTTAAATCTGACTTTAAACTTGTCCTTACCGGAACTCCGGTGGAGAACTCGCTCACTGATCTATGGACTCAACTTAACTTTGTAAATCATGGTCTTTTGGGTGATCTTGCATTTTTCAGGAGAGAATTTGCGAAACCCATTGAGAAGCTGGGTGATGATGAGAAAGAACTTAAGCTGAGAAAAATAATTCAGCCATTTATTCTCAGGAGAACTAAGGAGATGGTCGCCCGTGATCTTCCGCCAGTAACCGAGCAAACTGTCTTCTGCGATATGACAGATGAGCAGTATAAAGCCTATGATGAAGAAAAATCATCAGTCAGGAACAGTATTCTCAAAAGCATAGCTTCAACCGGACTCGAGAAATCTGCTATAGTTGTTTTACAGGGGCTCATGAAACTGAGACAACTCTCTAACCACCCTGTTATGGCTTATGAGGATTATGCATCAGGCTCAGGAAAATTCGAAACAGTACTTCAGGATATGGAGAGCGTTATTTCTGAAGGCCATAAAATACTTGTGTTCTCTTCATTCGTCAAACATTTAACACTGTATGCTGATGAATTAAGAAAAAAACGGATCAGGTTCTCAATACTAACAGGTGCCAGTATAAAACGGGAGAAAATTGTGAATAGCTTCCAGATGGATCCTGAGAATAAGATATTTCTTATCTCATTGAAGGCCGGCGGCGTAGGACTGAATCTTACAGCAGCCGATTATGTTTTCATACTCGATCCATGGTGGAACCCGGCTTCAGAAATGCAGGCTCTGAACAGGGCACACAGAATAGGCCAGCATAAAAGCGTGTTCGTATACCGCTATATCACCAGCAACAGCATAGAAGAAAAAATTGTGAGATTACAGGAGAAAAAGTCGAAACTTGCAGATATCTTCATAACAAGCAATAACCCGCTCAAGGATATTGATATCGACGAAATACTTAATATTATAGGATAGGCTTGACGTCCTGCACCATAAACACATTTTTCACTCGATTGAAGACCCCCCACCCCCCAAGGGGGGCTAAGAGACATGCAGGATTTTAAAGTCCCCCCTGGGGGATTTAGGGGTGGATTGAGCAGTGCATTACCGAATAACCTGAGTATGGAAGCACCTTACGATATCAAAAACAATATCTTTATAGCTTTATTCAGAATCACTAAAAAGTAATTCTATGAGAGTACTTGGCATCAATTGCAGTCCCCGCAAAGGCGGGAATACTGAAATCCTTATAAATGAAGTTTTTAAGGCACTTGAAAAAGAGGGAATCAAAACCGAATTATTCCATTTGGGTGGAAAAGATATAAATGGTTGTATTGCCTGTATGAAATGCCGGAAAAAGAAAGACGGATTCTGTCATCAGAAAAATGATACAATAAATAAATGCATTGAGAAGATGCTAAAAGCCGATGGGATAATAATAGGCTCACCGGTTTATTATGCTGATGTTACGGCCAACTGTAAGGCATTCATGGAAGTTGCAGGATATGCCCTCGGTGCTGCAGGAAGGCCTTTAAAACATATACCTGGAGCAGCTGTAATAGCTGTCAGAAGAGGAGGTGCAATCCACGCATTCGACAGTATAAATCATTTCTTTCAGATAAATGAAATGATAATTCCTGGTTCGTCTTACTGGAACATGGGTATCGGAAGGGAGAAAGGCGAGGTTCTAAAGGATGAAGAAGGTATGAGGACCATGAAGATATTGGGAGAAAATATGGCGTGGCTCATGAAGAAGCTGCAAGTAAAAAGTAAGAAGTAGAGAAAGGTGCAGGGTGCAGGGTGCAGGGTGCAGGATGCAGGGTGCAACAAATAAGAAAGCCGGCTCTGTATTGCCGGCTTTCTGCCATTTGGTCAGATCAGTATAGGTTAGTTCTAAAAATTGTCGCGTTCCGTATAATGAGTATGAAGGAGCTCGTGTGATTTATGGCTGTTTGGCTGATCAAGGAACTCCTTATAGATTGCAATAACATCGGGATTCAGATGTGATTTACGAAGAACCATGTGTTCATCTTCCGAATATATTGCTTTCATACGCTTTTGCCTGATTGCAAGATTGGTAGGAATTGGCTGTCCGCCACCTCCGATACATCCGCCCGGACAACCCATAATTTCAATGAAATGATAAGGAGCCTTTCCGTCGCGGACCATCTTCATGATCTTATTGGCATTTACCAGACCATGAGCAATTGCAACCTTAAGTTCAGCGCCTTCAAGGAATTTCCACTCTTCCACGCAACCCTCAATTTTGATCGTTGCCTCTTTAACTCCCTCCATTCCCCTTACCGGGGTGATGTTAAGATTTCCAAAAGGAACTTCACGTCCGGTTACTATTTCGTAAGCTGTGCGTAAGGCGGCTTCCATAACACCACCTGTTGCACCGAATATAACTGCAGCACCTGTTGACTCTCCCATAATAGAATCATANGTTGCTTCCTCAAGATTTCTGAAATCAATACCAGCCTGTTTGATCATAACTGCTAGTTCGCGGGTGGTAAGTACATAATCTACATCTTTGAATCCGCTTGCACGCATTTCCGATCTGTCAGCTTCAAATTTCTTTGCTGTACATGGCATTATTGAAACAGAAACTATTTTGGAAGGGTCCAGATTGCGTTTTTTTGCATAATAAGTTTTTGCAAGAGCTCCGAACATCTGCTGGGGCGATTTGCAGGTAGATAAGTTATGCAGGAATTCAGGGTACTTATGTTCAACAAATTTTATCCAGCCAGGTGAACATGATGTAAACATAGGAAGTGAAATCTCCTTATCGCCATCTACAAGAGCTTTCTTGAGCCTGACAAGAAGTTCTGTGCCTTCTTCCATTATTGTAAGGTCTGCGCTGAAATCGGTATCAAGAACAGAATTAAATCCAAGCTGTTTGAGAGCATTAACCATTTTCCCTGTAACCCTTTCACCCGGATCATATCCAAGATCTTCTCCAAGGGCTACTCTGACAGCTGGTGCAGTCTGAACAACAACGTGCTTCTCAGGATCATAAATAGCGTCCCATACCTGATCGATATATGTTTTTTCAACAAGTGCGCCTGTCGGGCAGCGGTTAACGCACTGACCGCAGTTGGTACAGACAACCTGGCTCATTGGCCTGTCGTGAAATGAAGATATTTTCTGATGTGCTCCCTTATTGGCGACAGCGATTGCGGAAACTGACTGAAGCTCAGAACAGGTTCTTACGCAACGCTGGCAGCGGATGCATTTACTGTCGTCTTTCATGAATGATGGCGATGACCTGTCGATATTATATTTATGATCTTCAACAAGGTCGAGGAATACATGGTCGCCGAAAGCAAAGTCATTAGCAAGGGACTGCAGTTCGCAATTCTGGTTCTTGTAGCATTTGGTACAATCTGATCTGTGTTCCGACAGCAGTAGTTCAACAATATGCTTGCGAGCATTTCGCACCTTGAGGGTATTGGTATGAATTTCCATTCCTTCGGATACCGGAGTGGCACATGAAGCAATAAGAGTCCTTGCTCCTTTTTGTTCTACAATACATACCCGGCAATTACCGGCAACGCAGAGGTCATCATGGTTACATAAGGTAGGAATGTTTATCTTCAGCTTCTTCGCAGCTGCAAGAACTGTTGTTCCTTCCTGAACGGCAACCTTCTGGTCATTTATAATAAGATTTATCATGATTCGTAATTTTTAAGATTGATTAATAGATGATCTCTTCCTTAAAGTTGCCGACGATTGATTTAAATGCATTGCCGACTGATTGTCCAAGACCACATTTAGCTGCGATTTTCATAGTATCTGCCAGTTTCATAAGTTCATTCAGATAGGTCGACTTAGCTTCGCCTTTCTTAACTTTTTCAACGCCTTTCAGAAGCTGCTGGCAGCCAACCCTGCAGGGAGTGCACTGGCCGCATGATTCTTCAGCAAAGAAATCAAGGTAATTATGAAGAACATTATACATAGATCTGGAGCTGTTAAAAAGCTTCATTGAACCTCCTGTAGGGACGCCTTCAAAACCGATTATGGTCTCTGNAAACTTCTTCCTTGGTACGCAGAAGCCGGAAGCTCCTCCGACCTGGACAGCTTTTGTATCACCATCGCCAAATTCATTTACAAACTGCTGAACTGTCATTCCAAGCTCAAGCTCGAAGATCCCCGGTGTTGGAGTATCTCCTGAAATTGAGAATACTTTTGATCCTCGTGAGTCTTTTGTACCATATTGTACGAAATTCTTGGCACCATGCTGAATGATCATCATAGCTGTAACCAGAGTTTCTACATTATTAATAGAGGTAGGTTTGCCAAAGACTCCGGAAACAGTAGGATATGGCGGTTTATTTCTAGGTTCGCCGCGCTTTCCTTCGATTGATTCAAAAAGAGCGCTTTCCTCTCCGCATATATAAGCCCCGCTTCCTAACCTGTACTCGATATTAAAATCATAACCGATTTCTTTAATCATCTTATGAAATGCATCAAGTTCGATCATAAGTTTTGGCAAAAGGTATCTGTATTCACCCCTGAGGTATACTATTCCGGTTTTTGCCCCTATAGCTTTACCTGCAATTGCCATTCCCCCGTGAACTTTATTTGATACCCTGTCGAGAATCTCACGATCCTTGAATGTACCGGGTTCACCTTCGTCGGCATTGCATACTATATATTTCTCGGGACTTTTTTCTGCTGCAGTAAATTTCCATTTCATGCCAGTCGGAAATCCGGCTCCTCCCCTGCCNTTTAATCCGGAGTCNAGCATCTCCTGAATGATCTCATCTTTAGTCATCTTGAAGCCTTTGGCAAGCACTTCATAATTATCAATTTTTTCGAATATAAGATCGACTTTAGTTAATCCTTTATTTTCCATGGTTTAGCGGATATTTATTTTTTCATATAATCTTTAATAATCTCACTTACCTTCTCGGGAGTAAGCTCAGTATAAGGCAGCTCGTTGATAAGAATAGCAGGAGCTTTGTGGCACCAGCCTATACAGTTAGTCTCAACAAGGCTGAACTGATTATCAGACGTAGTTTCGCCTACCTTGATTTTAAGTATCTCTTCAAGAGTATGAATAATATCGCTTTTCCCTTTCATTGAGCATGTAATGGTTTTACAGACTCTGATTACATATTTACCCTTCACCTGTGTGTCGAGAAAAGTATAAAAGGAAGCTGTTCCGTAAACCTCAGCAGCTGAGATATCGAGTTCTCTCGCAACTTCAACCATCGCCTCATCAGTCAGATAATTGTGTTTCTGTACAATAGCCTGGAGAATTGGCATAAGGCTTTCCCGTTCGCGACCATGCTTATCGGACAATTCCTTGACAAGATTTCCTACTTGATACATATCTATTTGTTTTTTAGGTAATTAATTAAATTATTGTTTTTGGTAATGTAAAATAATTGTACTGTGAAATTAATAACAATACTTTTTAAAAAAAACCTACAAATGTCATTGTTTATAATTTAGAATGAAACTAAAGAACAACTTCTATTCCGGAGGATTGTATTTTCGATGGATTTCAAAAAAAAAGGCGCCATTAACTGACGCCCTGATTCAATCGGACTCATAACATTGTATCACTGCACGACAATATCTTTTTTTGAAATTAAATTCATTTTGTGCTTTTCACAACAGGAATTTTACTGAGTAGTGTGATATTCTTTACATTCGAATAATCATACTGGAAAAGGCCGTCCTCACTTATAAGAACCAGAACCTTTCCTACAGGAATTGCATCATAAGCCTGAATATTCGGATATGTGTAGATAAGATTTCCCAACAATGTCTTAGGATCAGCGGCATTATAAACCTTAAGTCCGGCAGATCCGTCACATATAAACAACAGGTCCCCGTCTTTGCCGAGACCATGCGGATCAGTCATGAAATATGACACAACTGAGACAGGTCTGGTGATATCTTTTATATTTATTATCTCGAGCAGGTTTTGATTTCCACCGCATGTTGTGCCCGTTCTGAGGGTCACATAAGCAAGAGTATCATCAACAATCACCGGATCACAGCTTCTGGCATGTGAGAAGAATGTAAGTNGGGCCGGAGAGAATGGAGAAGATATATCATAGACCGCCATTCCCGTGGTAGTGCCAAGAAACATTCTGTCTCCTTTCAGAAACATTGTTTCAGTATTCCACCATACATTGCTGTCGGTTATTCTTGCCGGGGAGGTCATATCAGTAATATCCAGAATTTTAAGAACGTTCGACTCAACGATGTAAAGGACTTTATCTTTGATCCCGAAACGTGCCATTGAGCCGCCAATCCCTGTTCCGCTGCCGCTGACTCCTGAAGATGCTCCTGCTGCGTTATTTGATTTATAGTATTCAAATGAGCTGTTATCATAATAAACGGGATAAGGATATGGGTTTGGATTAACATCAACTTTCTCCTTGATTGTCCTCAGTTCCCAGCCGGTAACGACTCCTTTAGCCTTATCAACGTAAGCCATAGGATAATCATTGTTTTTTGTTGCAGGTATGGTATATGGAAGGATATCATCTACTCGTCCGACTTCATGGATATTTTGAATGTTAGATACGTCGAGAACCACCAGGTCAACATAACTGTCGGCATATAATGCCGAACCCGAGATGGAAATATCAACTACTCCCGGAAGTTTTACAAATGCTCTTTTAACAGGATTGGCAGGATCTGTATTATCAAATACGTGTATCCCCTTCATTTCCTCAACAATAAAAATGAAGTTATCCTTAAAAAATATTTTCCCGGGGTTCTGTAAATCAATATTCATAGCTGGGCGAACCGATGATCTCAGATCCTTATACGACATGTAAACCGGCGCATATCCTTTATATTCACGCAAAGTAGTATCTTCACATGAAGAAAATACAAGAGAAATAAAAGCAAGCGAACATATAATTGGAATGATTTTTGCTTTCATAGTTTGTAGGTTTAGTAAAGAATCAATTACAAAAATCATGCTAAACTGTTTACTACCTTAACCTGATTTCATATGAAAAAGACAATCCTTGCCATTTTAATGGTATTAACCGGTGTGTTTACCCTCCAGGCACAAATTACAAAAGATCTTCTCTACCTGAAAAATGGTAATATGATCTTCGGGAAACTTCTGGAATTAAATGATAGCATATATAAAATTCAGACATCCGATGGAAGTATTTATCTCTATCCAAGGGCAGAAGTCGATAAATTTGTTTCCGATTCGCAAGGAATTGGGTCAGTACGTAAAAACATTTGCTCCCTTACGGTTGAAGGCGGAATAATGGCCGGAGCTCAGGGCAGTAAATATGATGCTCCTTTCAGTTTTAATTTCCTGGTAAATCTTACAAAAAAACCAAAGTATATACTTAGCATCGGATCGGGAGTAGAATTCCTCGGACAGGCTTATACTCCCCTTTTTGCTGAATATAAAATCATGTTTTCAGAAAAACCAGTTACTCCTTTTATATTTATCCGTGGAGGAAAACTATTTCATATAAACGGAGATGTTGAAGCTACAGACCAGACTACGCCGCAATATAATGTCCCTACGGGTTATAAAGGAGGCGGAACATTTACCATTGGCACCGGCATCTCCTGGGTGAAAGAATGGGGTGAAACCTATCTTAGCTTTGGTTACAGGAATCTCCATACCAGCTACCAGGTGAAAAATACGACCTACCAGATCTCAACATATAAGACCTCATATAACCGTCTGGAAATAAAGTATGGTATAAGGTTTTAGATTTTTGTCTGTACATTTAATCCATATATTTGGAGATATTTTTTCAATATGGATTTTCAAAAAGAGCTTATAAACCTTAGACCTTCTCACGACTTCTTTATAGGTATCGATTCCGATGGCTGTGTTTTTGACACCATGGAAGTAAAACAGAAGGAATTTTTCATACCTAATGCATTAAAATACTTTGACCTGTACGGGATTGCCGAGGTTCTCCGGGAAACATGGGAATTCGTTAACCTTTACTCAATTAACAGAGGTGGCAACAGGTTCACTTCCATCATAAAAGTTTTCGATTTGCTATCTGAGAGGGATGAAGTGAAGTCATCCGGGATTAAAATGCCCAACCTTGAGTCATTGAAAAAATGGACAAAAGAAGAGACTAAACTCAGCAACTTAAATCTAAGGAAATATTTTGAAACCAGCTTTGATCCGGATCTTGCGAAAGTAGTTAACTGGACAGAATCGGTAAATAATGATATAACACTGTGGCTTCGAAATATTCCGCCTTTCCCGGGGGTTGTGACTGCTCTGGAAAAGATGTCTTCTCTTGCAGACATAGTGATAGTTTCACAGACACCCCTTGAAGCACTTGACCGTGAATGGGAAGAACATGGTATAAGGAAGTTCGCAACTGCCATTGCCGGTCAGGAACACGGAACAAAAACTGAACACCTTAGATTAGCTGCCAGTCTTAAATATCCTGATGATAGAATCCTTATGATAGGTGATGCTAAAGGAGATCTCGACGCCGCTAAAAATAACGGAATATTATTCTTTCCGGTAATCCCGGGCAGAGAGGCAGAATCGTGGAGGAGATTTAATAATGAAGGACTGGGTAAATTTACAAATGGCACATTTGCCGGCAGTTATGAAAATAAACTTATAAAGGAATTCATGGAATTACTGCCTGAGAATCCACCTTGGCTAAAATAAGAGATCATTCAACCGGCACCCAGACTTCCACTCTCGTACCCGAAGGATCACCATTTTCATCATGAAGATCAACTATGAAGTGCCTGATAGGCTTCCTGTTAATCTGGTTAAGGATTTCATAGAATTCGTCAGTAAGCTTAAGGCCTTTGCCGGTTGAAGTACTCTGGCCTTCAGCCCTTTCCCTTCCAATTCCATTATCCTCAATTGAAAGAACAAGGTAATCCTTATCTCTTGCCGCACTAATTTTAAGATTTCCGCCTTCGGTCCTTGACATAATCCCATGTTTAATGGCATTCTCAGCGAACGTGTGCAATACAAGCTTGGGTACCTGTTCCCGCATACTCACATTTTCACCCATTTTAATCTCATAGGTGAATCTGTCGCCGAACCTGAGTTTTTCAAGGTCAAGATATGTGGTCACAAATTCAAGTTCTTCACCCAGACTCCGGTAAATTCGTTCTGCATCATTTATCAGTCCACGCAGCAGATGCGTGAATTTATTCATATAATCGTAAGCCAGCTGACGGTCCTCCAGGTAAATAAGTGAAGCTATAGAGTTAAGCGTGTTGAACGTGAAATGAGGATCAAGTTGTGACTTGATACCCTGCAATTGCAGAGTGACTAGCCGTCTGTTGAGACTCTCTTTCTGAACAACCTGAAGTGTATTGATTCTTTTTATTAGAACTATAAAAATCAGAAACAGTATATATATGCCCGGATAGGCAAGATAACCAAGGAAATTCATATTGTTTCTCCGAAGATTCATTATATAACCTGCATGGCCAGCTATGAGATATACTTTATGAGTATGTTTTGTTGAATACATATCTGAAAATCGCCATTTCGAGTTTTCCATTTTTATTTTTAATTCTGCTAATTTCTGAAGACCTGAGCTATATACTGCCAGCTTCTGCTCAGTGTCGGAAAAAATCAGAAACTCCAGTTCACCATCGCCATTCAGATCGAACTGGTATGTATTTATAGCTGAAGTGAACGGAAGATCCACAGTCCTCAATATCTCAAGTTTATCATTCAGCTCAGTAAACTTATTATTAAGCAGATAAATCTTATCAGAATTTCCTGACTTAACAACGAACAACAGAAGAGGGACAGGCAGTCCCATTTCCTTATACAGACGGTACCTGACTGATTTTGTGTCGGAGGAAATGAGAATGATCCTGCCTTCCATTACGGTTGTATCTACTCCATTTGGCACATGGGATAATATATAACCATTAAAAGATCCGTTTTTATAAGCTTCCGTCTCAAGGGAATTCACATATCCGCGAAATTCAACCGGTGGAAATTCGAATTTCAGATGTTCATTAAATACCATGAACCATGTGCTGCTGTCGGAATATGGAACTTCCCTGCCAAAATTGCCGCATGCTGACATTAATCCAAATATCTCGGGTCTGCCGTTCCCATCAACATCTGTCAATTTAGGATTTAAGCATATCATGCCGGTAAACTCGCTGGATTCCAGCGCCTTATGAACAAGATCAAAGTAATAGACTCTTCGTGGATCCGCGCTGAAACCCGTTGTCATCCCAAAATATAATTCATCCTTACCGTCACCGTTGACATCATAAAAGCCTATAGGGTACAAAGTTGAAGTTACCTCACCTTTTATGTATCCGATTCTGGTAATAAAGACCCTGTCCATCCGTGTTCCGTGAGGATTTAGCATCTCATTCACATTCAGAAACATGGAATCGTTTTTATAGGAAAAGACGTAGATCTCCTTCTTCAGGTTATGATCAAAATCGCCAAAAAAAATGTCTGAAATACTGGGACTAAGGCTATCAAGAAGATTCCACTGATCATAGAATTTCTGATCATAGTTTTTTAAACCAACAAAGAAATAAGGAAGCCCTTTTCCGCTGTAAACAATTTCTGATATAGAATCGTTATTTATGTCTTCATATATATACTGACCAGCCCGTATCCCGTCAGGTTCAACAGTCAGAAGGTATTTTGACCTCAGAGGATGAAGAAACAATAAAATTAAAACAGCAGGGACTCCTGCAAGGAATGCTGAAGAATAGATGATCTTTTTTAATATATGAGCACCTTTCATGGTTCAGATTGCATCCAGATCTTTCAGATGTTGCCGTGGAATCTTTACCGACACAGATTCCCCATCCCTTGATAAAAGTATAGATGATTCCTTTCGGTCTAGCATAGTAATATGCTCATAATTAACTATATAAGATCTGCCCACCCTTATAAAACCATTTTTTGGAAGAAACTCCGCGATCTTTCCAAGGTTCATAGAACAAAGATATTGCTTCTTGCCCGTGCAAACGTTCGTGTAATTTCCTTCAGCTTTACAAAAGAGAATCTCTGCAGGATTAATAAACAGNGTACCNGTGCGTGTATTGACCCTTATTCTTGTAAGCCGTTCTTTTTTCTCTGACGTAATAGCACTCATCTCTGCTGCTAAAAGCTCCGCTTTTTTCTTAACATACCTGCTCAGACAGTCCTTTAATTCATTCCGGTTCACCGGCTTCAGAAGATAGTCGAATGCCTGGTTTTTTATTGCCTGAATTGCATACTGATCATATGCCGTAACGAAAACAATCTTTTGGGTATTATAACCTGGTGGCAAACCCTGGATAAAAGCGAATCCGTCTTTCCCAGGCATCTTTATATCGAGGAAAATAATATCAGGTTCAAATAATTTAAGTTCAACGTAGGCTGCGTCAACAGAATTCGCAATTCTTACTTCATTGAAAATAAGAGTTTCCTCAAGCAGCTTACTCAACAGAATTCTGGCATTCTCCTCATCATCAACGACTAGGGCTTTTAACTTTTGTCCCATACATCAGACCATTTAGACTTTTCAGGATAAATGTACGAAAAGTATTCAGATGTTAAAATTCGCAGTGGAAAATTATTAAGCTTTTGGGAGCATGCCATTTATAAGGGATATCCCTGCCGGGCAGCTGTTCATTTAATTGTTTTTTTCTCTCGATGAATAATTATATTTTTGTTGATATAGAAAAACTCAATAAATTATCCCTGATGAATATAGATATAAACAAAAGAGCGGCTGACAATATTCGTATCCTTTCCATGTCAATGGTTGAAAAGTCAAAATCCGGTCATCCCGGCGGTGCTATGGGCGGAGCAGATTTTATCCATATACTTTTCTCTGAATTTTTGAATTTTGATCCCAAAGATCCTGACTGGATCAATCGCGACCGGTTTTTTCTGGATCCTGGACATATGTCACCGATGTTATATTCAATTCTCGCACTTACAGGTCGTTTCACGGTTGATGAATTAAAAAATTTCCGACAGTGGGACAGTCCGACTCCCGGACACCCGGAACTTGATGTTCAAAGAGGAATAGAGAATACATCAGGGCCACTGGGACAGGGTCATACAATGGCTGTTGGAGCTGCTATCGCTGAGAGATTCCTGGCAGCAAGATTCGGAGAATTATTCTCACACAAAATATTTGCCTATATCTCCGACGGCGGAATTCAGGAAGAGATCTCACAGGGAGCAGGAAGGCTGGCAGGTTTTCTCGGATTAGCTAACCTTGTCATGTTTTATGATTCAAACGATATTCAGCTTTCAACTGAAACCAGTTCTGTTACAAGTGAGGATACGGGAATGAAGTATTCTTCATGGGGTTGGAATGTGATTCACATTGACGGCAACGATCAGGAACAGATAAGAAAATCATTAACTGCCGCAGTAAGCCAGAAAGAAAAGCCTACAATTATTATAGGGAAAACAATTATGGGTAAGGGACTTCTTGATAATGAAGGAAAAAGCTTTGAAAGAAAAACCTCTACTCATGGGATGCCGGTAAGTGAGGCCGGAGGATCTGTTGAAAAGTCACTTATAAATCTGGGTGCCGATCCTGCTGACTGTTTCTCCATTTTTCCGGAGGTAAAAGAGTATTACGGAAAAGTACTGGAAAATAAAGCTAAAACTGCATCTGTGTGGAAAACGGAACAAAAATCGTGGGCCGCTTCCAATCCTGAATTGGATAATAAGCTTCATGAATATTATTCCGGGGAATTTCCTAAAATTGATTTTAGTGCGATTGTACAAAAAGAAGGATCAGCAACAAGAAATGCATCCGCTACGGTCCTTGGCATTCTTGCGAAAAACGTCGGAAACATGATTGTTGCATCAGCCGATCTATCTAACTCAGATAAAACTGACGGTTTCCTGAAAAACACACATGCCTTTAAAAAGGATGATTTTTCAGGTGCATTTCTGCAGACAGGTGTGTCTGAACTGACTATGGCAGCCGTGATGAACGGAATGGCACTGCATGGGGGTATTATTCCAGCGTGCGGAACATTTTTTGTATTTTCTGATTATATGAAACCAGCTGTCAGGCTTGCCTGTCTGATGGGACTGCCGGTTAAATATATCTGGAGCCATGATGCTTTCCGCGTAGGAGAAGACGGACCTACTCATCAGCCGGTAGAACAGGAGGCCCAGTTGAGGCTTATGGAACATCTCAAAAATCACCATGGAGTTAACAGTATGATTGTTCTGCGGCCAGCAGACTCTGCCGAAACAAATGTCGCGTGGAAAATTGCAATGGAAAATAAGACTACTCCGACAGCCCTGATACTGTCGAGGCAGAATATTAAGGATTTGCCATCTGACAGGAATAACAGGATAGCAGATGCATTACAGACTGATAAAGGTGCTTACATTGTTCAGGACTGTTCAGGTACACCTGATATAATACTCATTGCATGTGGTTCTGAAGTTGCCACTCTGGTTGAAGGTGCAATTCTCCTTAGAAAGGACAACCTTAAAATAAGGATTGTTTCGGCTCCATCTGAGGGTCTGTTCAGGAATCAGCCGGCAAGCTACAGGGATTCAATTCTGCCTGAAGGAGTTCCTGTATTCGGGCTTACAGCGGGTCTTTCAGTCACACTCCAGGGATTGCTAGGTCCAAAAGGTGCAATCTGGGGTCTGAACAGCTTCGGTTATTCTGCCCCTTATAAAGTACTCGATGAGAAACTTGGATTCACTGCCGATAACGTCTATAAAAAAGTCAGGGAATACCTCGCGGTATTGAAATAGCGCATAAGCGATTCAGTATTTTACAGACAAATTATTGCAAGTTCATTATTCTGATATGATCAGCTTTTTATGAAGGGGCTGATCTTTTCCATCAGGTTCTTTTTTGTTAATGGCTTGCTCAGATAACCATCGCATCCGGCTGCCATAATTCTGTCTTCATCACCCGACATGGCATAAGCTGTTATTGCAATTATATGAACATCATTATCGATCAGCTTGATTTGCCTTGTAGCTTCAAATCCATCCATCTGAGGCATTTTAATGTCCATCAGTATCAGCCTTATATCAGGATTAGCCTTGAAGAGATCAACAGCTTCAACTCCATTTGAAGCATGCAGAATTTTTGCCCCTGTTTCGCGTATAAGAACGGCATTCAGATAGTAGAAATTTGTTTCATCATCTTCAGCTACCAGGATTGGAGAAGCAGTGAATTTTTTATCTGTGCTGTTGCCCTGATTTGCCGGGTTTGCCTCCATCACATTCCCTGTAACCGGAATTGCAAGGTAGAAACAGGAACCTGTTCCCAGCTCTGACTCAAGCCTGATAGACGCTCCGATTGCCCGTGCCATGCCTTCA
>JGI20214J51650_10001492_pt1 | contig 14860 bp, 10 predicted proteins | sample WetSurMetagenome_FD_51650 | JGI IMG/M metagenome (IMG submission 51650) | reverse complement strand
CTCTTGCACTTGCTGACGTTCCGCTTTTGGCTCTTGCACTTGCTGACGTTCCGCTTTTGGCTCTTGCTCTAGCTGACGTTCCGCTTTTGGCTCTTGCTCTAGCTGACGCTGCGCTTTTGGCTCTTGCTCTTGCTGACGCTGCGCTTTTGGCTGCTGTACCTGACGCTCCGGTCTTGGCTGTTGCACCTGCTGGCGCTGCGCTTTTGGCTGTTGCACCTGACGCTCCGCCTTTGGTTGTTGAACCTGGCGCTCCGGTCTTGGTTGCTGCACCTGCTCGTCCCGCGATTGAGGTTGTGTCCGGCCAGTGCCTGAATCTTCCTGCACCTGAGGCTCGGTCCTCGGTCCATCAGGCGCTACGGGTTCTTTTTGTCTCTGAGGCTGGCGACCGGCGCCCGGAGCTCTGGGCTCGGTTTTTCCCCGCTTCATCACTGGATCCCTCGGAGACTTTGGTGGCCCTCCCTGTTCCTCAATTTGCTTTGTTTCCCCAGGTTGAGCTTTTTCGCCTGGTCTTAAGGGCGGTTTGGGTCCATCGCCGGGTGTTCTCAGTTCGGTTGGCTGCAGTTCCCTTTCAGGCCTGCCTGGGACTCTCGCTCCCGGTTCGAATGTGGACTGTCCTGTGAGACCCGGTCTTGGGGGCTCCTTCGAGCCGGGTCTAGACCCCGCTTCCGCAGGAGGCGCCTGCACCTTTTTCGGCTTCTGCTTGATTTCTCTAGGTTGGGACTGGACCTCGGATATGGGTTCGTTGACCTTGTTTGCGGGTACTATCTTGTTGGTGAATCGCGGGGGCTCCACGGTAGTCTGAGTGGGCAGAGTTGCGGGTCTCGCCCGGGTTACATTCTGCCTGAGGGTGTTGGCATTGACTCTGCCTGCTTCCCGTTTCGCTCTTCCCTGGTTTTGTTCAATCCTGTTTAAAACGGTCTGGTGAGGTTTGTTCGCAACGTTGACGTCGGTATAGTTGTAGCGGTCGGGATTGGTGTTGTAGTTCTTGACAATCGTATTGTTCACCACCCGCGAACCTTGATAGTTGTTGATGATCGTGGTCCTGTTTATGTTGGGGACCCTGACACTGCGGTAGTTGTTCACGCCATAGAAGTCACGTTGAGGAACCACTACGGCATGGTTGAGGTACGCCAGACTGCCGATGGTGAGACCCACAACAGCCGCGGCGCCCAGCACGATGGCGGCTGGTCCCCAGGGGTTATAAGAATAGTAGGGTTCCCTCGGGGCCAGGGGCACCCAGCCCGCATCGGCTTGGGACCCGATCCACGCCACGCGCCCCGGATACCAGTTGACTCCGAAACCCACTGCCGCCGGCGGTCCCCAGTACCAGCCATTGTTCACATACACCCAGTTGCCGTAATGATGAGTAGCATATCCAAAGGGCTCGGCGGGAATCCAGGTGTTGTCCCCATAATAGTCAGTCCACCGGCCTTCGGTGAAGGGGGTCCAACCGGCGCCGACTTGAGTGGGTCTCCATAATTGGCGCTGCTGTCCCTGGTAGTTCACACTTTCCCATCTGCCGTTCTCTTCAAAATCGTATGCTTGATCCTGCAATTCCGGAGGAAGGTACCTAACGGAATCTCCCTTCACGCTCACCCTTTTGGCCCACAGGGCGTCACGGTCCGCATTCCAGTCATCCCAATCCGCATCCACATTAGATTCCCCTGCCCCCACCTGGCGGGCATCGGCGACGACCGAGGGAGTGCCCGGGACAACCTCGTACTTCGCATTGTCAGCAGCGTGAATGAAGGTCACGGTACCCTTTAAGGCGATCACTTCCACCGATTGGTCGCCGACATAGAGGTCGAAAGTGGACCCCGGCTGAGCCACCACGTACCCGAACGGAGTAGTCGCCTTGACCAGTACATTTGAGCTCCTGTTGTAGAACCGAGCCAAACCCGAAGCCACATCGACCTCGGTTACATCCGTTTTCAAGGCGATGAGCTGGAGTTGGGTGTTAGCACCGATTCTAACCCACGTGTTGTTGGGCATGATGAACTCTGCTTTTCCGTTTTCATCCGAATACAGTGCATCTTCCCTCCCGAATGGCGCATCCTTCACGGTAGCGACCCAGTCTTTTTCAGCGGGGACATATCGCAGCAATTGCCCCTCCACAAGCGTTACGCGCCCGACCAATAGTCGCTCTGCCGCTAATGCCGGGCAAACAGGGGAGGCGACAAGAATCGCCATAAAAGATATGATGCATGAATACCACAACCACCTTCTAAACCTGTTCATTGGTTTCTCCTTCTGCAAAACCGCCATTTCCATGCACCGGAAATGGTTCACCATCTGAAGACCTGAAAGGCGGCCGGCATTCAGTCTGAAAAAGGGCTTTCCCCACGCTCGTTGAGGATCGGAACGGGTCCCAAGGCACCACCGCTGTTGAAAATGAGATGACAACCCTGGCGTCCGGAATCCGTTCCGGATCATTTTTTGGTCACGGACTAACAATCTGCAACTCGTTGTTGACCTTAACAACACCCTGTACGCTTCGGACATTCTGCTCTACCAGCGCTTTCTCTTCGCTGCTATGCACCTTGCCGGCGAGGGTAACCACCCCTTGTGTCGTATTCACTTCAATGCCGGTCAGTGTCCCCAGCCGAACATCTTTTGCCAATTCAGTTTTCACCGTAGCGGTAATGAGGGTATCATCCATCACGCCGCCCACTGACTGAGCGGCATGGGAAGGTACCGATAAGCCCACTAATACGGCAAAGCCAAGAAGCAACACTATGGACAGGACAGTCTTATTCATATGAATCTCCTTAACTGAAGGATGAGCAAGCCTCGACTACTTCAAAGAGGCTTCCCATTCCTTGAGCTCCTTTTCTGCCGCTTCACGTGCAATGCCGTGTCTCTCTTGTATCTTGCCGAGGAGTATGTCGCGTTTTCCGGCGATGACATCCACGTCATCGTCGGTGAGTTTTCCCCACTTCTCCCTGACCACGCCTTTGACTTGCTTCCAATTCCCAGCGATTTGATCCCAGTTCATGAGTTGTTCCTTTCTTCTCAAAGAAGTTTAGCGTTTACACTTGCCTGACCACGGCCCATCGCAAAGGAATGCTGTGCACTCCTTTGCGATGCCCTCACTCCTGTCAAATACGGCCCATTAACAGGAGCACGACCACGACAGCAAGGACCAGTCCAATTCCACCGCTTGGGAAATATCCCCACCCACTGCTGTGTGACCAGGTAGGTAGGGCGCCCAATAGCAGAAGAACTAATACAACGAGCAGAATTGTTCCCAACATTTCCATCTCCACTTTCTGCCGAAATCTCGGCGTAATGCTTGTCTGATTTCGATTATCCGAGAGTATTTGTCTCACGGCTCCATTTTCCTAGTGTTGTAATGCCTTGTTTACGGAATCAATTAACCCCGCCTGGTCCAGCGGTTTAACGAGGTAATCAAGGGCGCGCATGCGAAAACTATTTTGAGCTGTTTCTACACTGGGATATGCCGTCATGATGATCACTCGAGTCTTAAGGTTCCTCTGGTTCACCTCCCGCAAAACATCCATCCCCCATCCATCCTCAAGAAAGACCTCCGTGAGTATCAAGTCAAATGCGGTTTCACCCATTCTTGCCAGAGCCTCCCGGTAACCTTTGGCGGCGATCACATTATGCCCTTCGGCTGCAAGGAATTTACTAAAGCTGAACCTGATGCTCTCTTCATTATCGATTAAGAGAATATTCACCTTCATGCACGTCTCCCTATGAGGGTTTCCCTCAGTCAGTTCCGATCCGGCATTCCCCGGTTCTTCTTCAGAATCGCCAACCACCGCTCACCCGTCGGGACCGGTGTGCGGTAAGTATTCCGTTGGATGCCGATCAGACATGCTTTGGAATGATCAAGATCTGTGCCGGAAAGGCAAAGGAATTCATTTATTCCATATTGTTAGGGTATAACAGGAACTTAAGCCTCGGTGGGCAGTGTACCGGCCGATAGCCGGCAAGAAAAAAAGTGTTGCATGCAACGCATGCGTTACGTGATTTCCGTGTTGCATGTTACATAAGCAGGCAGGTCAATTATCACCTTGGTAAATTCCCCTTTGAGACTCTCAAAACTGAGGAACCCCCCATGATCTGTGATGATCCTGTCAGTGATGCTCAAACCAAGGCCGGTTCCTTTCCCTATAGGCTTTGTTGTAAAGAATGGCTTTGTCAACAGGGGTAGCTCACGGGGTGAAATTCCGACTCCCTGATCATGGAATACGATTCGCACATACGGGTGATCGCTGATGATCACTTTCTCGGCGGTGATCTCAAGGAGTTTATCCTTATGCCTTCCCGGATACTTCTCGTTTAACGCATAGCGTGCGTTGCTGATGATATTTATAAAACACTGCTGGATCTGCTGAACGTTGACGTTCACTTCAGGAAGGTCGTCAAGAAGATTTATCTTTAGTTCAATGCCCTCTTTTCGTATTTGCGCCTGGGTTAGAATGGTCGATTCTTCAAGTAGTGTAGAAACGTACGTATCTTTTCTTCTCTCTCGCTCATCATCGCGTGCGTAGGAGAGCAGAGTCTTGACTATGTGGCCGATACGCTCCCCTTCCTTCACGATTCGCTTGCCAATGTCATTTTCCATGCTCTCGGCGCTGCACTCGTTTATCAGTATCTGACCACAGTTGATGATACCGGTGATGGGATTATTGATCTCATGAGCAATTCCGGCGACCAGTTCCCCCAAGGTGGCCAAATGCAAGGTCTGCATGGCTTCCGCCTGCAGTGCCATCTTCTCGGTAATATCACTGGCCAGCAGGAGCACGCTGCCGACCCTGTCACCCTCTTTGACTGGAAAGGCCCTTACATCCAGTACGATACCATTGTGGGTTACCATCCAAACTTCCTTTTCCCCGTTATTAAAACATCTTCTTACCGGAGAACCCGCAGAGGAAGCAGACAGATCCTGCAATAATTCATGGCAGTGTTGCCTTACCACCCCAGATTGCGCCTCATTCAACGGTTGGGCATTCTCGCAGTTTGTCCACAGTATTCCCATGTCGGGAGAGAGGAGGATCAAAGTGTCGCTGATAGCATTCAGCAGAGTATGGAATTCCTGTGAGAGTTTTCTGAGGCTATCACTTTCCATCTGCAGTGCGGTTTGAGTCTTCTGTCGCTCCAGAACTTCCCGACTCAGTTGCACATTTGCTCCCTCCAGTTCGGCGGTTCGTTCCCTGACACGTTCTTCCAACTCGTCGTGTGCACGGCGAAGCGCCACTTCGGCAAGCTTCCGGTCGGTAATATCAATCACTGCTATTCGGCATTGTTTTTCGCTCTCCTGCTTGTCCTCCAGGGCAATGCCCTCGATCAGCGCATGGGCTAAGAAGTTTCCTTTCGTCATGAGCTTCACTTCATGCGTCTGTTTGGTCAACGTCTTGAAGATGGTCTTGCGAAAATCATCAAAACCCGCCCGAGACTCATTGGCAATAAAGGTTCGCAGGGGCCTGTTCATGAGATTGCTCCGCTCCACACCCAAGAGTGCGGCCCCGGCAAGGTTTGCCTTAAGAATCAGTCCCTCTTCATTCAAGGTCAAATAGCCCACGGGAGCAAAGTCATAGAGGTCTGTGAACTCCATGAGGGATTCCTGAAGTTGCACCTGGGTGTGACGAAGCTCTTCGTTCTGCAGTTCGAGTTCAATCTGGTGAACCTGTAATTCGTGCAACAGTTTTTCAATGTAACCCGGGGGTTGACCGGTCTCCCGCTGTCTCGCCGCGAACCGCTCTTCCGCCTGCCGGCGCAGTTCGGAAAAGTCCGGTGAGTTCGGCTTATCCTTTGTCATGTTCGCACCTCCGGATCTTCCCGGCTCAGGAGAGCCTTCAATCGCTCTTCGTTCTCCCTCAGCGATATTTCCAGTTGCTTCAATGCCGTAATGTCCGCAAAGGTGATCACCACCCCGTCAATCACGTTCTCATGGGTGCGGTAAGGCATGATGCGCACCGTGTACCACCGACCGTCCTTTGTCATTGCCTGGGATTCCTTAAAAATAAGAGTCTCCAGCACCTCCTTTGCATCATCTACCAGAGTGTCATAATGAAGACTCATGGTTATGTCGGTGATAGCCCTCCCGAGGTCGCTTTTTATCAGCTTGATGATACTGGTCGCCTGGGGGGTGAATCGCCTCACGTTCAGATCACCGTCAAGAAAGAGAGTTGCGATATCAGTGCTGTTGAGGAGGTTTTTCATATCGTCGTGGGTCAGGGTCAGTTCCTCGATCTTGGTCTGCAGCTCCGCGTTGACTGACATCAGCTCTTCATTGAGGGACTGCAGTTCCTCTTTGGATGTTGTCAACTCTTCGTTGGTGCTCTGCAGTTCCTCGTTGGTCGACTGCAACTCCTCGCTGGCTGACTTGATCTCCTCCTGAGAAGTCTGCATTTCTTCGAGAGTTTTCTGAAGATCGTGTTTGGTATACTGGAGTTCCCTTTCCAATTCGGCAACTCTCTCGTCAGGCAAGGTCTCCGGGACTATTTTTCTGCCGCGGGACCGTTTTGTCGCCAGGGGTTCCGCCACACTTTCAAAGACAACCAGCATGAGCCCCTTCAGCGCTCCCGGCTCAGTTACCGGTTTGATGGTGAGGTTAATGATTTGGTCGACGCCGTCGGTTTTTACCTTGAGCCCCTTAAAGACAACGACTTCATTTTCAGCCAGAGCTCTGCGTACTCCGCTTCCCAGTTCATATGTGAGCCCTTCACGCGCCATGGCATAAATATTCAGGTTGGCCTTCCCTGCTGCAGGTTCAAGGTATTTCCCCGTGCGCCCGCTCACATAAATGATGTCACCCTGATCGGTGATGAGCACGGCTGGTGGCGCAAAGTATTCGAGCAACAGTCGGTTCGCCAGATCTTGAATGTTGCTCACAAGAACGCCTTCACCTCTTCTCATACCCTCCTTTTCAACCGATTCAGGAGAAAAAAGGGATGCGGGGAACTCAACTCCCTGCATCATGGCAGCAGCGGACTCCCGGCGCACATAAAGCTTCCATTTGACGTCCAGGGAGGTAAACAGGTCGCTAAGGTTCCCTGCGGTCTCGGATGGACCGAGGAAGAGCATACCATGGGGCTTCAAGCAGTAGTGGAAGAGGAAGAGGAGCTTCTTTTGCAGGTCAGGGGTCAGGTAGATCAGAAGATTCCTGCAACTGACAAGGTCGAGCTTGGTGAAGGGCGGGTCTGCAGTGACGTTCTGGGGGGCAAAGATCACCATCTCCCGGATTTCCTTGCCGACCCGATAGTTGCCGTCCTCTTTGACGAAGAACCGCCTTAAACGCTCAGGAGAAACGTCAGCAGCAATGTTGCCCGGGTAAATGCCGTGGCGGGCTTTATCAATCGCGTCCTTGTCAATGTCGGTGGCAAAAATTTGGACTTTATATCCGGCTTTGCTCTTGACCTCATCCAGCGTCTCTCTCAGGATGATGGCCAGTGAATAGGCCTCTTCTCCCGTGGAACACCCCGGAACCCATATCCGCAGGATGTTGTCCGGCATCCTGTTCTTCAAAAGCATGGGGATGGCCTTTCCTTTCAATACCTCAAAGGCGTCGGGATCCCGGAAGAAATTAGTCACTCCGATCAGCAGTTCCTTGAAGAGCAAATCGAGTTCATGGGGATTCTCCTGTAGAAAACGAACATACAGGACAATCTTGTCGATCTGGTGGATGCTCATCCGTCTTTCAATGCGGCGGTAGAGCATATTCTTCTTATAAAGGAAAAAATCATTGCCCGTATGGGCTCGCAGCAGGATACAAACCTTCTCCAGGGCGCCTGAAGTCTTTTCCTCGATGGCCAACCGCGCTTTGGAGGCAGCCGTGTGTTTGACATAGGCGAACAGTTTTGCCGGCAGGTCTTCGGCACGGCCGATGTAATCCGCCAGACCCATATCGATGGCGCTGCCGGGCATTCCGCCAAACTTGGCCGATGCAGGATCCTGCACCATGGTCATGCCCATCTTTTCCTTGATGGCCTTTAGCCCCTGGGTGCCGTCCGTTCCCATGCCGGAAAGAATGATCCCGATGCTCCTCTCTTTCCGATCGTCTGCCAGGTGTCTGAAAAAGAAATCGATCGGAAGACGTAAACCACGCCGGGCGGATGGTTCCATCAAGTGGAGAACGCCATGGAGGATCGACATGTCTTTGTTCGGTGGGATCACGTATACGCAATCGGGTTCAATCTTAGTTGCATCCTCAACCTGAAGGACCTTCATTTTGGTAACGCGCTGCAGAAGCTCGGCCATGATGTCTTTACGCGTGGGGTCGAGATGCTGAACCAGGACGAAGGCCATGCCGCTGTCGGGGGGCATGTTGCGCAGGAATTGCTCGAAAGCCTCCAGTCCCCCTGCAGACGCCCCAATTCCGACTATGGGGAAAACCTTGTTCTCGGCTCTTTTTACACGTGATTTCATTTCTCCCCTTTGCGCGTGAAGGCTGTCCGGCAGGTTCATTCTGCCTACTCCACTTTCAGGATACCAAACACCAAACATCGTCTTTGCTCCTGATAATCGATTTTTGGACATCTGGTAAACCATTTTTTGTCTCATTTTCTCCGATTTCTAATGACTCCCCGGTCATGATGATCTGGCAAGCGTTATGTGCGATCCGGCCAAGCGCAGAATTGGCAATAACTGAAATACTCAAGACCTGATGTTCGAGTAAAAGCTCACTAAAGCACCACCTCTTGACATGGAGATGTTGCCTGTGACATGAAAGCCTGCAACGCTTCTGTTGCATGCTACACTTCTTCTCATCAAATCCACCAACTTTGATGGGTCTCACTCAGCCATAAGAATCTATATTTATTAGCCAAATTGTAAATGGGCCGCATCTCGATCTATCGGGCATGGAATTTGCCTAGACATGGTGCTGTGAGGTTCATGTAGGGAAGGGATGGTTCCCGGTTCCGAGATGATTTTCGCGAATCCATGAACCCATGACCAGAAGAAGAGTTTTTGTAATCAGTCCTTTCACCACAAACTGACAAGAAGGAGAGATCGCTATGAAAAAGGGGGGTATCGTAATTCGCTATTTGGTGGTTCTCATGCTGATCGCCACCTTTGTGGCCTGCGCCTCGACATCCAAGCAGGAAGGCACGGGCGAATACGTTGACAATTCGGTCATCACGAGCAAGATAAAGTCTCAGCTTGCCGCCGATGATTTTCTCAAATCCTTCGACATCAGTGTCGAAACCTACAAGGGCAGCGTGCAACTGAGCGGTTTCGTTGATTCGCAAAAGGCCGTCGATAAAGCGGGTCAAATCGCCAGGGGCGTCGAAGGTGTGAAGTCCGTAAAAAACAATTTGAAAGTGAAGTAAGAGGCGAGCATTACCCTTTTCCGGACGGAAGATGGCGGTCGGTATGCACCCGAATCATGGATCTCCGATAGACCCGAGGAGGAAAATCCTCCTTGGGTGAGATTCCCTAAAATGATTCTATTCAGCAGAGGGAGCAACCCGACTGCTCGCAGGCTCACGGATTTCTCCGTAGGAGGAGATGAGATGAATGCAGTGAAGATTATGGGAATCGTGCTGATTGTAGCTGGTATCGCGGGGCTACTGTACGGCAATTTCAGCTACACCAAGGAGACTCACGATATCAAGCTGGGCCCGCTCGAGATGTCGGTTGCGGAAAAGCAGACGGTCAACATCCCTGTCTGGGCCGGCGTGGGGGCAATGGTGTGTGGTGGTGTGCTTCTGCTTTATGGGAGCAAGAAGAGCTAGCTTCAGCGCTCCAATGGCTCCAAGATGGGGTGCAGATTCACTCACGGTAGGAAAGCCATGGTAAAAAAGATCGGAATTATTCTCGGCGGCGTTATCCTTTTGTTCATTGCATTCTTCGGATGGTGGATCTTCAGTCGCCCTGATCGGGGCACCACCGGATCGGTCAGCACTCATTTCCGTTGGCTCGGGCCCAATGACAAGATCGTGATCGACGGGTTCAACGACCCCAAAGTCCAGGGTGTTGCCTGCCACATCGCCCGTGCGGAAACGGGAGGGGTGAAGGGCGAATTGGGTGTGGCTGAGGATACGAGTGACGCCAGCATCGCCTGTCGTCAGATTGGCCCGATCAAGATTGTCGGCGAACTCAAGGACGGCGAGCGCGTCTTCGACGAGCACCGCAGCCTCGTGTTCAAGAAGCTTCAGGTTGTGCGCTTCTTCGACCGCGAGCGCAATGTGCTGGTTTACGTGACCTACAGCGACCGAATTATTGAGGGTAGCCCGAAGAACAGCATCAGCACGGTGCCGATCATGGGTTGGCCGGCGCCATAGAAACGCTGAAGCCGCTATGTTCAGACGGGGAACGATCATGAACCTGCAACGACGATATCCCGTCGGCGCCGAGTTGCACCCGAACGGCGGCACCCATTTTCGGGTCTGGGCGCCTCGCCCGAAAAAAGTTGAAGTGTTGCTGGAGGCCGGTCCCGGGGCTCCGGCGACCGTACCACTGAAACCGCAGGCGGGCGGATACTTTGCGGGCCTGGTCCCGCAGGCCGCTGAGGGCACTCGCTATCGCTTCCGGCTGGATGACGCCGGTTGCTTTCCGGACCCGGTGTCGCGGTATCAGCCGGACGGGCCCCACGGAGCGTCTCAGGTGGTGGATCCTTCGGGCTTCCGGTGGCACGACAGCGGGTGGCAGGGCGCCGGCCTCGAAGGCCAGGTCATTTACGAAATGCACATCGGGACCTTCACGCGAGAAGGGACCTGGCAGGCCGCTCAGCGGGAACTCGCGGAGTTGGCTGACTGCGGAATCACAGTGCTCGAAGTGATGCCTGTGGCTGATTTTCCCGGCCGCTTCGGATGGGGCTACGACGGAGTGGGGCAGTTCGCTCCGGTTGGGCTGTATGGCGAGCCGGAGGATTTCCGCCGGTTCGTGGACGAGGCGCATCGCGCCGGCTTGGGGGTGATTCTCGACGTGGTCTACAACCATTTCGGCCCGGACGGGAATTACCTGAAGGAGTTTTCTCCCGACTATTTCACCGACAAGTACGAGAGCGAGTGGGGTGAGCCCGTCAACTTCGATGGCGAGAAGGCAGGTCCGGTGCGCGAATTCTTCCTCACCAACGCCGCTTATTGGATCGAGGAGTTCCACATCGACGGACTGCGGCTGGACGCCACGCAGCAGATTTTCGACGCCTCACCGGAAAACATCATGACGGCCGTCGGAAAACGGGTGCGGGAAGCGGCGCGCGGACGCAAGACGATCATCATGGCGGAGAACGAGCCGCAGATCACGAAACTGGTGCGTCCGATCGAGAGCGGCGGCTATGGGTTGGATGCTCTCTGGAATGACGACTTCCATCACAGCGCCATGGTCGCGATGACCGGGCGCAACGAAGCCTACTACACCGACTACCCGGGCAAACCGCAGGAGTTCATATCGATGGTAAAGTACGGCTATCTCTACCAGGGACAGCGGTACAAGTGGCAGAAGCAGCGCCGTGGTACGCCCGGCCTCAGGCTGCCTCCGGCGAAATTCATAACGTATATTCAGAATCACGACCAGATCGCCAATTCCGGTCGTGGCGAACGGGTGCAGTTCATGACCAGCCCTGGGCGGCTGAGGGCAATGACCGCGCTCATGCTGCTCGCGCCTGGAACCCCCATGCTCTTTCAAGGGCAGGAATTCGCATCATCAAGTCCGTTCTATTATTTTGCGGACCACAAGCCTGATCTCGCCAGGCTGGTGGGGGAAGGGCGAGCGAAGTTTCTGGCGCAGTTCCGCAGTCTGGCTACGAGCGAGATGCTGCCATGCCTGATTGACCCGGCGAGTCCCTCTACCTTCGAGCGGTGCAAGCTCGATTTCAGCGAGCGTGAACGCAACCGGCGCTCCTACGATCTCCATAGGGACCTGCTGCGTTTGCGTCGCAAAGATCCCGTCTTCAGTGCCCAAACTCCGGGCGGTGTAGATGGGGCCGTGCTCGCCGAAGAGTGCCTGATGCTGCGTTTTTTCGGCGAGGTGGGTGACGACCGCCTGTTGCTGGTGAACTTCGGACGTGATCTGCATCTGGACCCCGCGCCTGAGCCTCTGCTCGCACCACCGGAGGGAATGACCTGGCAGACCCTGTGGTCGAGCGAGGATCCCCGGTACGGCGGCACCGGGACACCCCGGCTCGATTCCAAAGACAACTGGCACATCCCGGGGCATGCCGCGGTAGCCATGCATCCAACGAAGAGGGGCAAGAAAAGGCATGGCTGACCTGATTCGAGTCCTTCGCAACTGCGAGTCCTGCGATCCGGAAGCGGACCCCCACTTGATGGAAGAGTGGCTGGTCACCAACGGCCTCGGCGGATACGCGTCGGGAACCGTGACCGGCGCCATCACCCGCCGCTATCACGGGCTGTTGATCGCCGCCCTGCCCAATCCGCTGGGCCGCATGATGATGCTGAACGGACTCTCCGAGCGCCTGCGCCTGCCGGACCGCCGCGTCATGTACACGGGCGCGGAGGAACTCGCGGGCATCTCACCGGAGGCGACCCTTGCCCTCAGTGAGTTTCGGCTGGAAGCCGGACTGCCGGTGTGGCGCTACGAAGTGGATGGGTTCGTTCTCGAAAAACGTCTTTTTCTTCCGTACCGGCAGAACACGGTGCACGTGACGTATCTTCTGCTCTCCGGGAAAGGCAAACTGCGGTTGGGGCTCCGGCCGGCGATGCATTTCCGCTCGCACGATGCGCCCGTCAGCCAGCCGCGTTCGACGTATTACAGATTGTCCGTGTTTGAGGACCAGTTCGAGATCACGGGCGCTGCGGATCTGCCCGCGCTGCGGCTCATCGTTCACGGTCCGTCGATGGCATTCACGTTCGACCGCAAGGAAACCTCATTGATTCCCTATCGCACCGAGCGTAACCGTGGATACGAGTGGCAGGGGTCACTTTGGAGTCCCGGTTACTTCCGCGCTGATCTGGGCGAGGGCGACCGGACGACGCTCGTGGCGTCAACCGAGGAGTGGGACACGATTCGCGCGCTGTCACCGGAAGGGGCTTTCCGTTCGGAATTGGATCGCCGCAAGCTGCTGCTGGACGCCGCTCCGCCTCAGGCACAGACGGGAACGGCCGCGGAACTGGTGCTCGCCGCCGATCAGTTCATCATCACCCCTGTCGGCCGCGTGGAAGACGTAGCGCGCATGCGAGCCTTAGGCGATGAGATGCGGACCGTTATCGCGGGGTACCCCTGGTTCACGGACTGGGGCCGCGACACCATGATCAGTCTGGAAGGCCTCACGCTGATCACCGGCCGGCAGAACGAGGCGGGCTGGATACTGCGGACGTTTGCCCATTACGTGCGCGATGGGCTGATCCCCAATATGTTTCCCGAAGGCGAGAGGGACGGGCTCTATCATACCGCCGACGCTACGCTGTGGTTTTTCCACGCCATCCACCGATACGTTCGGATTACCAACGACCGCGCGACGCTGAAGCTGGTGCTGCCCAAGCTGGTGGAAATCATCGAGCATCACCGGAACGGAACGCGGTTCGGCATCGGCATGGACCCGAAAGACGCGTTGCTGCGCCAGGGGCAACAAGGATATCAGCTCACCTGGATGGACGCCAAGGTGGGGGACTGGGTGGTGACGCCGCGGCGGGGCAAAGCGGTGGAAATCAACGCACTCTGGTACAACGCGCTGCGGTTGATGGAGGGGTGGCTGAGGGAAGAGGACCAGGAGACCGCCATGTGGCGCATGAACGAGACGGCCGAGCGTGTGCGCGAGTCTTTCAACCAACGGTTCTGGTATGAACAGGGGGGCTATCTCTACGACGTGGTGGACGCAGAAAACGGCGGCAACGATGACGCGTGTCGTCCGAACCAGGTTTTCTCGCTCTCCCTCGATCACCCGGTGCTCGACGAAGCTCGCTGGAAACCCGTAATGGACGTGGTGACGGAGCGCCTGCTGACGCCCGTTGGGTTGCGTTCTCTCGCACCCGGGCATCCGGATTACCAGGCGCGATACTACGGCGACCTGCGCTCCCGCGATGCCGCATACCATCAGGGTACAGTGTGGGCATGGCTGATCGGGCCTTATGTGGATGCGTGGCGAAAACTGAATCCGGGCAAGGAGGCGGAGGCCCGGCGATTCCTGGCCGGCTTCGCGGCACACCTGGATGACGCCTGCATCGGTTCGATTGGCGAGGTCTTCGATGCCGAAGCGCCATACACGCCGCGCGGATGCGTGGCGCAGGCGTGGAGTGTGGCGGAGGTGCTGCGCTGCTGGGTGAATACGGCATGAACTTGCAGAAAGGAGTCCTAACTGATGGACCGATTTGTTTGTATCCATGGGCATTTTTACCAACCTCCCAGAGAAAACCCCTGGTTGGAGGCCATTGAGATCCAGGATTCGGCGTTCCCGTACCATGACTGGAACGAGCGAATTTCAGCCGAATGCTACGCTGCCAACGCCGTGTCGAGAATCTGGGACACAGAAGGACGAATTGTCCAACTGGTGAACAATTATTCCAGCATAAGCTTCAACTTTGGCCCAACAGTCTTGCTCTGGATGCAGAAGTATGCTGCCGATGTTTATGAGGCCGTTCTGGAGGCAGACCGGCAGAGCCTGGGGAAATTCTCGGGCCATGGATCTGCTTTGGCTCAAGCCTACAACCACATGATCCTGCCGCTGGCCAACAGCCGCGACAAGATTACCCAGATTATTTGGGGAATAAAAGATTTTGAGTATCGCTTTGGACGAAAGCCCGAAGGGTTGTGGCTCCCGGAGACGGCTGTAGATCTTGAGAGCCTGGACCTCATGGCACAACACGGCATCAGATTCGCCATACTTGCCCCCAGTCAGGCACGGCAGGTTCGGCCCATTGACGGTGATGAATGGCAAGACGTGAGTGGCGGAAGAATCGACCCCGGCATGGCCTATCGGGTGTCGTTGCCG
>JGI20214J51650_10001491_pt1 | contig 14862 bp, 12 predicted proteins | sample WetSurMetagenome_FD_51650 | JGI IMG/M metagenome (IMG submission 51650) | reverse complement strand
CCCCCTGTACCCGAGCGATTCTTGAAAAGGGTGTTCGAAAAGTCGTGGTGGGGATGAAGGATCCGAACCCCCGCGTGACAGGCGGAGGGTGCGAGTACCTCTCCGGGCAGGGAGTGGAGGTCGTGACCGGTGTTCTGGAAGGGGAATGCCGCCGCCTCAACGAATGGTTCGTGACCTATGTCACTAAAGGTCGTCCCTTTGTGATCGCCAAAACAGCGATGACCCTTGACGGCTGGACAGCGACTTCGACGGGACACTCGAGGTGGGTCACGAACGAGCGGTCCAGAGAATGGGTCCATCGGCTAAGGAATCAGGTGGACGGCATCCTGGTGGGAGTCGGAACCGTGAGGGCCGATGATCCTCTCCTGAACACGCGGCTCAGGAAGGGGAGAGGGAGAGATCCCGTCCGCATCATTGTGGACACGAACTTGCGCATTCCGGTGAACGCCCGAGTATTTGGCCGTGCCAACGGCTCTGAGACCCTCATCGCCGTGAGCGAAGACGTTCCGGGCCGGCGGCTCAAGAAACTCGAGAGAAAAGGGGTCTCCTTCCTCAGGTGCCCGAAGAAGAACGGGAGAATTGATCTGCGGGCGTTGATGCATACCTTAGGGAAAAGGTCGATCACTTCCGTACTTCTCGAAGGCGGAGCAACGCTCATGGGAGCCATGATCCGGGAAAAGCTCGTGGACAAGTTTTGTATTTTCAAGGCTCCCAGGATTCTCGGCGCAAGCGACGGCAGGCCCATGGCGCTGGGGCAGGGACCAAGTCGAATGGATCAAAGCATTCCGNTGAAAGGTGTCCGGATCAGGCGCTTCGGCGAGGACTTGCTGATCACGGGGTATCCTGATTACAAGTAGGGGGCTGGCAGGAAGTACGGATACAGGTTGTTCAACAATGCTGGGATACAAGGTGCCAATGGTAGTGACGAGTGNCGAGTAACAAGTTACGAGATGAGAAGATGGTCTTGTCACTCGTGACTCGTCACTTGTCACTTTCACATGACGATGAGGGCAACGCCGAAAGTAGGCGTATTTCAGCAACCTGCAGAGAGAACGATATGTTCACAGGGCTGGTAGAGGGAATCGGCAAAGTCAAGGAGCTCAGTCGCTTCGGGGAGGATCTGAGCATCACGATTTCGCCTCTATTTGACATGCCCGACATCCGAACAGGAGACAGCGTATCCGTGGATGGGGTATGCCTGACGGTCACCCGCGTGAATCAGGGCTCGTTTCGCCTGGACGTTTCCTCGGAGACTCTTTCAAAAAGTACTCTCACGGCAATCAAGGTCGGGGATGAGGTGAATCTCGAAAGGGCCCTTCGCCTCACCGATCGCCTTGGAGGGCACCTGGTCTCCGGTCATGTGGACGGGGTAGGAAGGATTCTCAANAAAGAGCAGAAGCAGCGGTCCTGGGTGCTTCGGTTCGGGGTTGAAGAGAGCCTTTTGCGGTATGTGATCGAAAAGGGATCCGTAACGGTGGATGGAATCAGTCTCACCGTCAACCGCTGCGATGATCAGGGCTTTGAGGTCAACGTCATCCCCCAGACAGGGAAAGAAACGGGGATTCTCAAGAAAAAAGTGGGAGATCCGGTCAACGTTGAGACGGATCTCATTGGCAAATACGTGGAGAAGCTCTTCCTTAAGAGCAAGGAGCTTCGCCCGGAGAAGGCTTCTCTCATAGATGAAAAACTGCTCAGGAAACATGGTTTTGAGGTTTAACTAAGATGCCGCTAGCAACAATTCCAGAAGCCCTGGAAGATCTGAAACAGGGCAGGATGATTATTCTTGTAGATGATGAAAACCGGGAAAACGAGGGTGATCTCACCATGGCAGCGGAAAAGGTCACTCCCGATGCGATCAATTTCATGGCCAAGTACGGCCGCGGACTGATCTGCCTTTCGCTTCATCCGGAAATTGTGGATCGATTGAAACTTCCCTTGATGGCTCTCGACAATCGCTCCGCATTCAAGACCGCCTTCACGGTGTCGATTGAAGCGCGGGAGGGAGTGACNACGGGGATCTCCGCAGCGGACCGGGCGCGGACCATCCTCACCGCGGTTGCGGATGACGCGANACCGGAGGATCTGGTTCAGCCGGGCCATGTGTTTCCCATTCGAGCCCGGCGCGGGGGCGTCCTGTTCAGGACCGGCCAGACCGAAGGCTCGGTGGACCTGGCAAGACTGGCCAGGCTCAAGCCNGCCGGGGTCATNTGCGAGGTGATGAATGATGACGGCACCATGGCCCGCATGCCTGATCTGGAGAAATTTTCTCAGAAACACGGCCTCAAGATCATTTCCATTGCGGANATCATCGCCTANCGGATGAGAACGGAATCGTTCGTGCACAGGGTCGCGGAAACGACTCTTCCGACGGCCTACGGGGAGTTCAAAGCCGTCGCTTTCCTGAATGACATTGACCAGTACGAGCACCTGGCTCTGGTCAAAGGCGAAATCCAACCAGAAAAAGAGATTCTGGTCAGGGTTCACTCCCAGTGCCTCACAGGGGATGTGTTCGGCTCTTATCGCTGTGACTGCGGGCCCCAGCTCCAGAGAGCCATGGAATTGGTGGAGGAGGAGGGCCTCGGAGTGATCCTTTACATGCAGCAGGAAGGCCGCGGCATCGGGCTGGCCAACAAAATAAAGGCCTATGCACTGCAGGAGAGAGGAAGGGACACGGTTGAGGCAAACAAGGAACTGGGGTTTGAAGCGGACATGAGGGACTATGGAGTGGGAGCGCAAATTCTGGCTGCCCTGGGCGTAAAGAAAATGAGGCTCATGACCAACAACCCCAAGAAGATGGTCGGCCTTGAAGGATACGGAATTCAGGTGGTGGGGAGGGTCCCGGTTGAAACCGAGCCGAGGCCTGAGAATCTGAGGTACCTGGTCACCAAGTGCCAGAAGCTGGGTCACCTTTTGAACCTGAAGGGAAGGGATTCCCGCGAACTGAGCTAGGGCGGCAAGAGCCCTCGAGGACCGTCGATCATCAACCCATAAAGGAGAGGACACTCACATGCCTAGGACGTTGGAAGGAAAGATTTCCGCAGAAGGGTATCGTTTCGGCCTGATCGTCAGCCGATTCAATGATTTCATCAGCTCAAAGCTGGTGGAAGGGGCGGTGGACGCNCTGAAGCGCCACGGGGCCACCGAGGAGCAGCTCCTGCTGGTCAAGGTGCCCGGCGCCTTCGAGATTCCCCTGGCTGCCAAGAAACTCGCTGAAAGCGGCAAAGTGGATGCGGTGATTTGTCTCGGCGCCGTGATCCGGGGGTCCACGCCTCACTTTGACTACGTGGCTGCAGAGGTCTCCAAGGGAATCGCCGTAGTGGCTCTCGACACCAAGATCCCCGTTGCCTTTGGGGTGCTGACGACGGACAACCTGGAGCAGGCCATTGAAAGGGCAGGCACCAAATCGGGAAACAAGGGCTGGGATGCGGCTGTGGCCGCCATGGAAATGGTGAACCTCTTCAAACAACTGTAGCCCTCCGAGCCCCAGGGCGAGCCCCGGGCGTCCCTGTCAGGAGAGAGGAAGCGCCCGAGAACAAAATATCATGGGAAAAAGGCGTCGGGCGAGGGAACTCGCCATCCAGGTTCTTTTTCATATGGAGTACAACCCAGGCGATCCGGGCGAATGCTTTGATCGCGTTTGCGAGAGCTTTGGTCCGCCCAAGGAAGTCAGGGCCTACTCCAGGGAAGTGGTGGTGGGCGTCTGGGAAAACAAGGCGGACCTGGACCGGCTGATGCGCCGGTCTTCGAAGAACTGGCGCGTGGAAAGAATGTCCCGCGTGGATCGGAATATCCTGAGGATCGCGATCTATGAAGTCCTTTACAGGAAGGATGTGCCGCCGAAAGTCTCCATTGATGAAGCGGTCGAGCTGGGAAAGCGATACGGCACGGAAGAGTCGGGGGCGTTCATCAACGGGATTCTGGATCACATCTACAATGAGCTGAAGGCGGAGGAAGTCGACGGGCAAGAGGAATAGCCGGACCCTGTGGAGCAAAAAGGTTCACAAGAGGCATGGCTGAAAGAAAAGCGTCTTTCTCCCATGCCTCGTGATTTCAAATGAGTATCTCTGAGCTGAGCCCCAGGACGGGGGGTGTGGTCTCTTTAGAGCCGCACAGAACCAGTAAACAGTAGGCAGTAAGCAGTCGCCAGTATTTCAGTTTGCATGTTTCCCACTGCTTACTGTTTACTGCATACTGCTTACTTATCTCTTTTCAGGGGAAGGTTCGAGGCAAGGGGGCGGTTGGCGGGATGAGTCCATTTCCGGTTGCCGGCTCGCCAGAGACCACACCCCCCGTCCTGGGGCTCAAACGGGCTACGGTTGCGGGCAGAGACAAGAATGATGATGGAAGGTGACGGAAACGTATGAAGTACAACCCACAGGAAATCGAAAAGAAGTGGCAGGAGCAGTGGGAAAAGGAAAAACTGTTCAAGGTGACCGAAGACCCGGGCAAAGAGAAGTATTACCTCCTGGAGATGTTCCCGTATCCCTCGGGAAGAATCCACATGGGGCATGTGCGCAACTACACCATCGGCGACGTGGTGGCCCGATACAAGAGGATGAAAGGAAAGAACGTGCTTCACCCCATGGGCTGGGACGCCTTCGGGTTGCCGGCGGAGAACGCTGCCATCGAGAACAAGACCCACCCGGCGCGGTGGACCTACAACAACATCGATTACATGAAAGCCCAGCTCAAGCGCATGGGCTTCAGCTACGACTGGGATCGTGAAGTGACCACGTGCAATCCCGAATACTACCGCTGGGAGCAGCTCGTGTTCGTCAGGATGTTCGAAAAAGGGCTTGCCTACAAGAAGCGGACTTTTGTGAACTGGTGTGAAAGCTGCCAGACCGTGCTGGCCAAAGAACAGGTCGAGAACGGCCGGTGCTGGAGGCACTCGGACCGCGAAGTGACGCTCAAGGAGATGGACAGCTGGTTTTTCAAAATCACGGACTACGCGGAGGAGATGCTCGATCACTGCGACAAGCTGCCGGGATGGCCGGAGCGGGTTCTCACCATGCAGAAGAACTGGATCGGCAAGAGCTNCGGCGCGATCATCCGCTTTCCCGTGAAAGGTTCCGAGAACGTGATCGAGGTGTACACCACGAGGCAGGACACGCTCTTTGGCGCGACCTTTCTCTGTTTCGCCCCGGAGCATCCCATGCTGAGGGACTTGATCAAGGGGCAGCCTCAAGAGCAGGAAGTCCTCGCCTTCATTGAGAAGACGCTCAAGGTGGACAGCTACATCCGGACGGCGGATCTGACGGTGAAGGAAGGCGTGTTCACGGGCCGAACCTGCCTCAATCCCGTGACCAAGGAGGAAATCCCCATCTATGTGGCCAACTTCGTTCTCTTCGATTACGGGACCGGAGCCATCATGGCCGTCCCCACCCACGATCAGAGGGATTTTGAATTCGCCAAGAAATACAACCTCCGTCTCCGGGTCGTGATCAAACCCTTTGACCGGGATCTGTCCGAGGACACCATGCCCGAGGCCTACGTGGAAGATGGGATTCTCGTCAACTCCGGTCCCTTCAACGGGCTGCGGAACCTGGATGCGTTGGATCGCATCGCGGAGTATCTGGAGTCCGAGGGATTAGGGCACAAAACCGTGAACTTCAGGTTGAGAGACTGGAACATTTCGAGACAGAGATACTGGGGAGCCCCTATCCCCATCATCACGTGTGAGCGGTGCGGAACGCTCCCTGTGCCGGAGAAAGACCTTCCCGTGATCCTGCCTCTGAATCTGGAGCTGAGACCGAATGGAGGGTCGCCCCTTCCCTTTGAGCCATCCTTCCATGAGGTCTCCTGTCCGAAGTGCGGAGGGAAGGCGAGAAGAGAGACGGACACCATGGACACCTTTGTGGAGTCTTCATGGTACTTCGATCGCTTTGCGTGTGCGGACTATGACAAAGGCCCGATCGATTCCGAGAGGGTGGAGTATTGGCTGCCCGTGGACCAGTACATCGGAGGCATTGAGCACGCCATCCTCCATCTCCTTTACTCCCGCTTCTACACCCGTGTGCTGCGGGATTTTAACGAGGTGACCTTCAGCGAACCTTTTACGAATCTGCTGACCCAGGGAATGGTGTGCAAGGAAACGCAGGAGTGCCCGAACCACGGGTATCTCTTCCCCAAGGACGTTCAGGACGGCCGCTGCACCCGCTGCCAGTCCCCGGTGATCGTGGGGCCCACGCTCAAAATGTCCAAGTCCAAGAAGAACGTGGTGGACCCGGAAGACCTGATAGAACATTATGGCGCCGACACGGTCCGGATGTTTTGCCTCTTCGCCTCTCCTCCGGAACGGGATCTGGAATGGAGCGACCAGGGAGTGGACGGGTCGTTCCGGTTCCTCCACCGCGTGTGGCGATTGGTGGACGAAAACCTTGAGCCCTTGAAAGGCGCGGCCCTCTTCGGTGGAGATGAAGCGCTCTCAGAGGATTTGAAAGACCTGCACCGCAAAACCCATCAGACCATCAAGAGAGTGTCTAATGACATAGAGGACCGTTTTCATTTCAATACCGCCGTCAGCGCCGTGATGGAGTTGGTCAACGACATCCACAAGGTCCTCGCCGGTTCTGAAAAGCGATCGAGCCTCACGTGGTCGGTCATCAAAGAAGCCGTTGAGACAACGGTTCTTCTTCTCAGCCCTGTGGTGCCTCACATTACGGAGGAACTCTGGAAAGTGCTGGGTCACGAGGAACTGCTTTTGAAGGTGCCGTGGCCCACCTACCGGGCCGAGGCGCTCGAAGTGGCCAAGAGGCTCATCGTGCTCCAGGTCAACGGCAAGGTGCGCGACCGGATCGAAGTCCCTGCCTCGTTTAGTGAAAAAGAGATCGAAGCGGAGGCTCTCGCAAACGAGCGAGTCCTGAGCTTCATCGGTCAGAAGCCCGTGAAGAAAGTCATCGTGGTCGGACAGAAGCTGGTTAACGTGGTCGTTTAAGTAGAGGAAGGCACAATGAAACGGTATGTTTTGCTCCTTCTCTTGACCCTATTGGTGGTGGGCTGCGGGTATCACTTCAGGGCCGACGGGGAGCCTGTGGGGATTCAACTCGAAAGCCTGGCCATCCCCCTGTTTTCAAGCACGTCCAGCGAGATAGGGTTCGAGGCGGATTTCACCAAGATGATCCGGCAGGAGTTCATCAGCAACGGAAGGGTCCCTCTTGTGGCCGAGGAAAAGGCGCAAGCGGTGCTCGTCGGCAAGATCCAGGAGATCCGGGCCGATCCGTTGACCTACCGGACCCAGGACGTCAACGTCGGGGGCTACACGTCCACCTTTGAGGTCACCAAGTCCAGGAAGCTTCGGGTGAAACTCGAGGTCCAGTTGGTAGACAGGCGAACGGGCAAAGTCATCTGGCGCGAAGCAGGCATGGAAGATCAGGCGAGCTACCCTGTCAGCGGCGATCCCCTGGAATTGCGCTACAGCGAGCAGCAGGCACTGGAGAAAATTGCCAGCCGGCTGGCAAAAAGAATCTACTTGAGAACCATGGAACGATTCTGATGTCCGGTGATCTTCAGCCAGACGATGTTCTGAAAGCCGCGGAAAAAGGGCAGGTTGCTCCCTTTTATTTGTTCTATGGTCCGGGCGAGTTCCGCATGGAAAGGGTGCTGGCTACCCTGAAGACGCTGCTGGTGCCTGAGGCGGCGAGGGATTTCAATCTTGAAATCCTATATGGAGACGATAAAATCGGGGATCAGCCCATCGGGCCGGAACAGATCATCAACAAGGCCAGTTCCATGCCTTTCCTTGCCCAGCGCCGTCTCATCATCGTTCGAAGGACGGAGTCCTTCACCGCGGATCAACTGGAAAGGTTCCTTCCCTATCTTGAAAAGCCCTCGCCGTCGACCTGCCTGATTTTTATTTCCTTGCGGACAAACTTTAAAACGAAATTCTACCAGAAATTCAGATCCGAAAGGGTGGCCGTTCTCTTTGATGAATTGAAAGGAAACCAGATTCTGCCGTGGATCAAGAGGACGGCTTCTGAGGAGCTCGGGATGACCCTGGACGGGGAAGCTTGCGCCTATCTTCACGCGGTGGTGGGAAACAGGCCGAGAGAGCTCTATTCCGAGCTTGAAAAGCTTCATCTGAGATACGGAAAAACCGTGAGCCTTGACCAGGTGAAGGANGCGGTGAGCCACAGCCGGGTATACACGGTTTTTGAACTAATGGATGCGGTGTCCATGAAGGACTGCGGCACCTCTCTGCGGATTTTGAAAAGATACCTGGAAGAAGAGGATTTGAGGGATGCGCCCTTGGGACTCATCAGCATGCTGAACCGACAGATCAGGCTCCTTTGGCAGACCAAGGGGGTTATGCTGAAAAGGGGCGGACCGCAGGAAGTGCAGAAGAAAACGGGGCTTTCCGGTTTCCCTGTGAGGAAGTTGATGGAACAGGCCCCGCGCTGGAAGGAGAAGGAACTGGAAAGAGCCCTCGAGTTGCTTCGCCGGGCTGACGATCGTCTAAAGTCAGGATCCGGCGCAAGGGTTATCCTGGAAACTCTTATTCTTTCGCTTTGCAGTTAAGCGGGCTTGGCCGCGGTGGCCCGGTTTACCGCACGGGCGAGGCGGGAGATTTTCCGGGAAGCTTTCTTCCTGTGGATGACTCCTTTTGAAGCACTCCGGTGGAGAGTGGAAACCGCTTTCTTGAATTTCTCCTGGGCCTGGGTGGTGTCTTTGCTTTGCAGAACCGCTCGCACTTCTTTGACCNCGGACTTTGCCCTGGTCTTATGAGCGAGGTTTCTGAGCTTTCGGGTCTTGCTCTGTCTTGCCCTTTTGAGGGCGGAAGGATGGTTAGCCAAATCCTGATCTCCTTTTGGGAAGGTTAAGTGCAATCTGTAAAACGAACTACATAGACAAAAGATCCTGGTTTGTCAACAAATTTTGTCAACATGAACTCCCATAGAACAGAAAAAGAGAATGTCAGCCGTGCAGCGGGGACCGTTGGGTTCTACACGCTCCTCAGCCGCATCCTGGGACTCGTTCGGGATATGGTGCTGGCTTATTTTTTCGGATCGAAAATGGTGGCCGATGCTTTTTTTGTGGCCTTCCGCATCCCCAATCTCTTGAGNCGCTTTTTTGCCGAAGGCTCACTCACCATAGCCTTTATTCCGGTTTTCACGGAAACCTTGACCCGGAAATCGAAGCAGGACGCCTTTGAACTGGCAAGGGCAGTGCTCACCCTGCTTTCTCTCCTGCTCGTTGTGGTGACGATCCTCGGCGTTCTGCTGTCTCCGTGGATTGTGAGAATCCAAGCCTTCGGTTTTGGCGCATCCGGCCCGAAATACGAGCTCACCGTTCTCCTGACCCGCATCACCTTCCCTTATATTTTCCTTGTGAGCCTGGTGGCTTTTTTCATGGGGGTTCTGAATTCTCTCAGGCACTTTGCCGCTCCCGCTGCGGCGCCGATCCTGCTGAATGTGGGGATTATCGCAGGGGCCCTGTGGATTTCGCCATGGCTCTCCGAGCCCGTCGTGGGGGTTGCCGTGGGCGTCCTCATCGGAGGCATCCTGCAGGTTCTGCTTCAGATTCCGTGGATCCTGAAAAAGGGGCTGTCTCTCCGACCGCTCTGGATGCCGGAACACCCGGCCGTAAAAAAGATCGGGCTCCTCATGCTGCCTGCGATTTTCGGCTCTGCGGTCTACCAGCTGAACCAGTTCATCGGCACGCTCCTCGCGTCTTTTCTTCCCCAGGGGAGCATCTCGTGGCTCTACTACGCCGATCGAATCGTGGAGTTTCCTCTCGGGGTGTTTGCCATTGCCATCAGTACGGCGGCCCTTCCCTCCCTCGCAAAGCAGGTGGCGGGGAAGGATCTTTCGGATTTCAGAGAGACCCTGGGCCATTCCCTCCGACTCGTTTTTTTTATCACCACTCCGGCCACGGTGGGCATGATCCTTCTGAGGGTCCCCATCATTGAGGTCTTTTTTCAGCGGGGGGCTTTTGACCATACGACAACCCTGATGACCGCTCAAGCCCTTCTGTTTTATTCCCTGGGTCTCTGGGCGTTCAGCGCGAGCAGGGTGATGCTTTCGGCCTTTTATGCCTTTCAGGACACCAAAACACCGGTTCAGGTGGCGACGATCACCATGATCGCAAATGCCCTTCTGAGCCTCCTGCTCATGGGGCCTTTGAGGCACGGCGGGCTGGCCCTGGCCCTTTCCCTGTCTTCCACCGTGCAGCTTCTCCTCCTGATCTTCATTCTGAGAAGAAGGGGCGACCTCCTGGATCTCAAGTCCATGGTCTCATCTGCCGGCAGGAGTCTCGCCGCCTCCGCGGTAATGGGGCTTGTCCTGTATGGCCTCAACGAGAGATGGTTAAGCCATGGCGGGCCGGGGAGCTTCTGGTCTCGTGCTCTGACCCTCGGGGGCATGATTGTGGTGAGTGTGGCAGTCTATTTCTTGATGGCACGGATCTTCCGTTGTCCGGAGATCTCGTCGATTCCGGGTATGCTTATGCCCGTTCTCAGAAAATCGCGGAGGGAGGAGAAGGGACGTGGGGACTGATCTCCAGAAGGATTGGCTGCGGGCAAAAAGGAGAATCGCTGCTTGATATTCAATAGAACGGGAGAGGTGCGGGACGGGTTTTTCGTTGCCGGTTGGTCTCACAATCCCATTTATCTTCTAAAGAGCAAGAAGCCGGTCCTTTTTGATGGGGGTTTGGCGCTGCTCGGCAGGGTATACCAAGAAGCGATCACGTCCGTGCTGAAAGGCGATTCCCCGCGCTTGGTCTTCATCACCCATGTCCATTTTGATCACTGCGGAGCGGTCCCCTACCTGAAAAAAGTCTTCCCCGGGCTTAAAGCAGCAGCGTCCCAGAAGGCTAAAGACATCCTGGAGAGGCCGAACGCGATCAAACTCATCCGAAAGCTGAGCGAGAGTGACGAGCAAGTTCTCTCGGAGTTTGCAGCGGAGCGCCTGTCCAGGGAACCTTTTGACCCCTTTGAGGTCGACTTGGTCCTTCATGATGGCGACGAGGTTGAGTTGGAGGAAGGTTTAACGCTGCGGGTGCTCTCCACCCCAGGCCACACGTGGGATTTTATGAGTTACTACGTGCCGGAGAAAAAGATTCTGGTCGCCTCGGAATCGGCCGGTTGTGCGCTGAGCTCGGGGTACGTCTCTGCGGACGCTCTTGCGGACTTCGGGGTCTACCTGAGTTCGCTGAAACGGCTTGCCTCTCTTGACGCACAGATCCTTTGCCAGGGGCATCGTTACGTGTACGTGGACGAGGATGTGGATGCCTTTTTTCAAAGATCCCTTCAGACCGCGCTTGAGTTCAAGGCGACGGTGGAGGAGTACTGGCTCAAAGAAAAAGGAGACTTGAGACGTGTTCTGCAGAAGATCAAGGAGACCGAGTACGACCCGCTCCCCACGCCCAAACAGCCTGAATCTGCCTTCGTAATCAATCTGGAGGCTCGGATCAAGAGCGTCCTCAACTATTTGGGTCTTGAAAAAGCCTCGCCCCTCTGATACGGTTCCCCAAAANTCAGGAAAGAGAGGACGGCGCCAGGCGCCCACGNCATGACACCTGAGCGGTCATCGGATATTCTCGCATCCATAGACTTGGGGAGTCACACGGCGAGACTCCTCATTGCCCGTTGGGAAGCAGGGCGTCTCAGGAGCCTCTTGAGGAAGAGAGCCTATATCCGGCTTGCGCAGGATTTTGAGTCCCCGCAAAGCAGGACCCTCAAGCAGGCCGGGATCGAGAGAGCCTTAAAGTCGCTCGAAGAGTTCAGATCGGACATTGAAAAACATGAAGCCAAGAGGAGGAGGGCTGTCGCCACAGGGGTGGTGCGGGCGGCGGAGAATCGGGAGCTCTTCCTTGATCTTGTCCGGGAAAAAACGGAAATTCAGGTAGAGGTCATTCCCGGAGAGGAAGAGGCCCGGTTGACCGGTTTGGGCATCCAGCATGCCCTTGACCTTGGGGACCGGCCTTTCACCGCCTTTGATCTGGGAGGAGGGACGACGGAGTTCCTGCTTGTGCGGAATAAAGGCGATACCAGGGCGTTATCCTTGCCGCTGGGAGCGATGATTATGACCCAGAGGNACTTGGTCTCTGATCCGCCGGAATCAAGAGAGATTGAGAGCCTGAAGAAGGAGACAAGAGAACTTCTTCTNAAGGCCTTCCCTGATGAAGTCTGGAGCCATCCTTTGGTGGGCACGGGAGGCACGGTCACGACCCTTGCAGCGATGGTGCACGGGATTGATGTGCCGGCCATCAGCCCTGAGAGGATGAACGGGCTCCTCCTTCATGTTCAGCAGCTGGAAGAGCTTCTGAATCGGATGGGGCGTCTGTCGGTTGCCAAGAGGGCCGCTTTGCGCGGCTTGGATCAAGGAAGAGCGGATGTGATCCTTGCCGGATCTCTTGTGGTCACGGAAATCTTGAATTTTTTTCATTCCTCTGAAATGATGGTCAGTCTAACCGACCTGCTGGAAGGGGCACTCCTGGATATGCTGGGAGTGTCTCTCGATAACACAAATCTCGCCTCGCCNCTCTTTACGAAAGAGGGGTAAAGCAAGTACCAAAAGGGCTTCCCCCTTTATAAAGGGGGAGAGGAGGGGGATTTTAAATTCGGCATTCGACATTGCATTCATTGAATTCCAGTCATCCAAACATGACTCATTGATGAAGCGGAGGTTGTAATGGAGCAAAGACAGTTCAAAGTGGGATTCACTTTTGATGACCTCCTTCTGGTTCCAGGCCATTCAGCCATTCTACCCGCGGAGGTGGATGTCAGAAGCAGGTTGTCGAGGAACATCCAGCTGAATGTGCCCATTGTCAGTGCCGCGATGGACACGGTCACGGAATCCGCCACAGCCATCACCATGGCGCGGCACGGGGGGATCGGGTTTGTTCACAAGAACATGAGCATCGAACGCCAGGCCCTAGAGGTAGAGAAGGTCAAGAAATCAGAGAGCGGAATGATCGTGGATCCTATCTCTATCGAGCCGGGCCGGAAGCTCTACGAGGTCATGGAGATCATGAGCAAGTACAGGATCTCCGGTGTCCCGGTCGTCAAGAAGGGCAAGCTGGTAGGCATCATCACCAACAGGGACCTGAGATTTGAAACCAACCTGGATCAGACGGTGGAAGCCGTGATGACCAAGGACAACTTGGCCACGGCAAGGCCCGGCATCACCCTCGAGGAGTCCAAAGCGATTCTCCACGAGCGGAGAATAGAGAAGCTGCTGGTGGTGGACGACGAGGGAAAGCTCATAGGGTTGATCACGATCAAGGATATCGAGAAGATCAAGAAATATCCCTATGCCTGCAAGGATGATCTGGGCCGTNTAAGAGTCGGGGCGGCCTTGGGCGTGGGCGCCGACATGGAAGAACGGGTGGAGAGGTTGATCGGTGCCAATGTGGATGTCGTGGTGGTGGACACGGCTCACGGTCATTCCGAAGGGGTGATCGAGACGGTGAGAACCTTGAAAAAGAAGTTCTCACGCCTGGAGGTCGTCGCAGGAAACGTGGCGACCGCTGAGGGCACCAGGAGCCTTGCCGAGGCCGGTGCCGACGCCGTGAAAGTGGGAGTCGGTCCGGGCTCCATCTGCACCACCCGTGTGGTGGCGGGCATCGGCGTCCCTCAAATGACGGCGATTATGGACTGCGCCGAGGAGGCGAGAAAGTGGGGTATCCCCATTGTCGCCGATGGAGGAATCAAATACTCCGGCGATGTGACCAAGGCCCTGGCCGGGGGGGCGGACTCGGTGATGATCGGCAGCCTCTTTGCCGGGACCGAGGAAAGCCCGGGAGAAACCATCTTGTTTCAAGGCCGCTCCTACAAGGTCTACCGGGGCATGGGCTCCATCGAGGCCATGAAAGAAGGCAGCAAGGATCGCTACTTTCAGGCCGAAGTGGAATCCGAGAAAAAGCTGGTGCCTGAGGGCATTGTCGGCCGGGTTCCCTACCGGGGTCCTTTGGCCGAAACCGTGTATCAGCTGGTGGGCGGCCTCAGGGCGGGGATGGGATATCTGGGCAGCAGGACTATCCGGGAGCTTCAGACCAAACCGACATTCATGCAAATCACGGCGGCGGGACTCCGGGAAAGCCATGTCCACGACGTGATCATCATCAAGGAAGCTCCCAACTACCGGGTGGAATAGGGATGACAAAGGATATCTATTCACAGAAAATTCTGATTCTTGACTTCGGCTCCCAGTACACGCAGCTCATTGCCAGAAGGGTGCGCGAGGCGCAGGTTTACTGCGAGATTCACCCTTTCAACCTGAGCCTGGCCAAGATCAGAGCCTTCAACCCGAAGGGAATCATCTTGTCCGGAGGCCCCTCCAGCATCTACGACAAGGCCGCACCTATTGCCGATGCGCGCATTCTGGACCTGAACGTGCCGGTGCTCGGAATTTGCTACGGCATGCAGTACCTCACTCATGTGCTGGGCGGTGTGGTCGCAAGAGCAGAGGAGAGGGAATACGGGAACGCGGGGATCAAGATCAAGGACCTTCGAAGTCTCTTCCACAGTTTCAGCAGAGGCAAGGAGGAGATGGTCTGGATGAGCCACGGCGACCGCATCGAGAAGATGCCCGAGGGCTTTAAGCCGCTGGCCAGCAGCAAGAACAGTCCTGTCGCCGCCATGGCAGACCCTTCCCGCAAGTTCTTCGGAGTCCAGTTTCATCCGGAGGTGGCTCACACGCCGAGGGGGATGCGCATTCTCAAGAACTTCCTGTTCAGGATCTGCGGGTGCGAGCCGCTGTGGACCATGAGTTCTTTCGTGGAAAGAACCATTCAAGACCTACAGCGGAGAATCGGCAAGGAGAGAGTCATTTGCGGGGTCTCAGGCGGGGTGGATTCCACCATCACCGCCGTTCTTCTTCACAAGGCCCTCGGAGAGATGCTTTCTCCGATTTTCGTGGACAA